>Ga0114949_10000529_pt1 | contig 20742 bp, 21 predicted proteins | sample N074metaG_FD_83505 | JGI IMG/M metagenome (GOLD analysis project Ga0114949, IMG submission 83505) | Deep subsurface microbial communities from Kermadec Trench to uncover new lineages of life (NeLLi) - N074 metaG | ecosystem: Environmental > Aquatic > Marine > Ocean trench > Sediment | place...
AGAGCCCGCGAGGCGATTGACGGTCGCATCAGGACGTTGTTGCAGGGTGCCGACGGTGATTGACGCGCGACCGGGAGAGGAACGAAACGAGGCATGGAGACGATGAGCCAGACTATAAATGAACAGTTGTCCGCGTTGCTCGACGGCGAGTTGCCGGTCGCCCAGGAAGAGTTGCTTCTGCGACGGTTGGAGCGCGACCCGGAATTGCGCGATCGGCTCGGCCGATATGGTCTAGTCGGCGACCTGCTCGCGGATTCCACTGTCCAGCCTGGCGCGCTGCAGCTTGCCGACCGGGTACGACGGGCACTCGACGGCGAGGCGGTCCAATCGACGCGCGATCGAATCGGTGCCGGCAGCCGCGCGGTCGGGTCGGGCTTCGTCGGCGCCGGACTGGCCGCGGCGGTCGCGCTGGTCGTCGCGCTGAACCTTACGCCTGCCGAGGAGGGTGCACAGTCGCCGCAATTCGCGGTGGGCGCCCACATCGTGGCTGACCTCGAGGCCGACCTCGAGGGCGAGGATGGGGCCGAAGATGGGGAAATGCACGGGCATAGCGTGAGCGTGGAACCGGCTCGCCTGATGCGTTATCTCGTATCCCACGCGGAGTATTCGAACCCGGCAACGCGCCAGTTCGTCGATTCCCATATGATCATGCCGTCGTTTCGGGTCGCGGCCTGGCGCCCGGTCGGGGTGGGTGAATGACTGACCACACTCGGCGGACCGTCATCCGCGGCGCGCCCTCGCGGTTGGCGTGGGCGACCGTGCTCTGGTTGGCGGCGTTGACCGGCGTCGCGGGCGCGGCGGACAGTCCACAATCATGGCTCGAACGCATGGCCGACGCGGGGGGGAAATACAGTTTCCGTGGCACGCTTGTGCACATGTGCGGCGATAAAGTCGATGTGGTGCATATCGTTCGCCGTGTCGAAGACGGTCAGGTGACGGAGCGAATCACCGCGCTCGATGCCGCCGGTCGCGAGATCATCCGGAACCCGGAGGAGGTCATGTGCATTCTCCCGGACCAGAAGACCGTCATGGTCGACCGGCGCAACGCCGGCATCACGCGGGCGGCGGATCAGATCACCCACATGCCGAGTTTCGCGTCGGTCAATCCGGCGATTTACCGGCTCAAGATCCTCCCGTCCGAGCGTATCGCCGGACGGGATACGCAGGTCATTGCGGTCAGACCGACGGACCGATACCGCTACGGTTATCGATTGTGGCTCGACGCTACGCGTGCGTTGCCATTGAAGTACGAGTTAATGAGCGCGAGCGGGCGCACGCTGGAGCAGACCCTGTTTACCGAGATCACGTTCGATGAAGAGGTCCGGAAATCTGATGTCGAACCGACGGTCGCCGTGGATAATTTTGTCTGGCGGCGTGCCGAACCGACGCCACCGCAACCGGCCGGCTCGATCGAATCCGGCAATTGGGAATCCGGCGCTCTGCCGGTCGGATTCGAACTGATGATGGCGCGTTCCCAACTCGCGGAGGACAGCAAGTCAACGATGGAGCACCTGGTGTATTCCGATGGCCTCGCATCGGTCTCCGTGTTCATCGAAGGCGGCGTCACCGATGCCGATCTGCAGATCGGTACGTCACAGGTCGGTGCGACGGTTGCCTATACCACGATTATGGACGGGTACCTGGTGACGGCGATCGGCAGCGTTCCGCTCGGGACTGCCAGGATGATTGCCCTGTCCGTGCGACCGGTCGGTGCGAGACCCTGATCCGGCCGTGCTCTCTGCGACCGGCACCGTCATATCAGCCCAGGGCGCGTTTGCGCGGATTGCGGTCGATGGCCAGCCCACCTGTCAAGCCTGTGCGCAGCAGGCGGGTTGCGGACTCGGCCCGTTGCTGACGATGTTCGGGGCCAACCGCGCCCGCGTCCTCGATGTACCCAATTCCCGTCCGGAGCCCTTGCAGGCCGGCGACCGTGTGCGCGTCTCCCTGCGAGGGCGGCGCCTGGCGGCATTCGCCGCCCTCGCGTACGGAATGCCGCTGGCTGGGTTGCTCGGTGGGGCGGTTCTGGCCACCGTCTGGATGCCGGGCGCCGGCGACGGTGCGGCTGTCATCGGCGCGCTTGCGGGCGCGGGCGCCGCTGGGTTGCTGATCAGTCTGGACGTCGTGCGCCGTTCGACAGTGGCCGCACTGCCCGCCGTGGTTCAACGCATCGAATGAACGCCGGGGACGGGAGCCTGCCCGCTATCGAGGTCTACAGCCGGCGAGGCTGCCACTTGTGTGAACACCTGCTGGGTCAGCTGGAGCCGCTCGTTCGGGGGCGGGCGACAATCTCGGTATTTGATGTCGATGACCGTCCGGAGTGGCGGGCGAATTATGGTGAACGGGTGCCGGTCGTCTGCTGTGACGGCGAGGAGATTTGTCAGTACAATCTGGATCGCCGCGCCGTACTGGACAAGATCGCCCCACGCGACGCCTGACCCGCCGCGGGCCCAGCTGTCCGGTTCGGCCGGTCCGGGTTTCCACCCCGATCGATTTATAATTCCAATGCTACGAGGCTATGGACTGCCCCCGCTGATGCGCAAAATTCGCAATTTTTCAATTATCGCCCACATCGATCACGGTAAATCCACGTTGTCGGACCGGTTGATCGAGTTGTGCGGGGGGCTCGAGAAGCGGGAAATGGCCGACCAGGTGCTCGACTCGATGGATATCGAGCGCGAAAGGGGCATCACGATCAAGGCGCAGAGTGTGTCACTGAATTACCAGGCCCGTGACGGCGAGACCTATATGTTGAATTTCATCGACACGCCCGGGCACGTTGACTTTTCATACGAGGTGTCACGCTCGCTCGCCGCCTGCGAGGGTGCGCTGCTGATCGTAGACGCGGCACAGAGCGTCGAGGCGCAGAGCATCGCGAATTGTTACACGGCGATCGAGCAGGAGCTCGAGATCTTGCCGGTCATCAACAAGATCGACTTGCCATCCGCCGATCCTGCGCGCGTCAGGCGAGACATCGAGGAGATCATCGGCATCGAAGCGGACGACGCCGTTCTCGTCAGCGCGAAGACCGGAGAGGGTATACCCGACTTGCTCGAGGCAATCGTGGCGCGTATTCCGCCGCCTGCCGGTGAACCGGACGCGCCGCTGCAGGCTCTGATCATCGATTCATGGTTCGATAATTACGTTGGCGTCGTATCGCTGGTACGGGTCGTTAACGGGGAACTGCCAGTCCGGAAAAAGATCACGATCATGTCGACCGGGACGTCGTACCCGGCGAATGACGTCGGCGTTTTTACACCGAAGATGACGAGTCGCGACGCCCTGAAGGCGGGCGAAGTCGGCTACCTGGTGGCGGGTATCAAGGATATCGACGGCGCGCCGGTCGGCGACACGATTACGCTGGAGGCGCAGCCCGCCGCCGAGCCACTCGAGGGTTTTCGTCCGGTCAAGCCGCGTGTCTTCGCGGGCCTGTTTCCCGTCCAGTCCGAGCAGTTCGAAGCGTTTCGTGACGCGCTGAAGAAACTGCGCCTGAATGACGCAGCGTTACATTTTGAACCCGAGTCATCCCCGGCTCTCGGCTTCGGTTTCCGGTGCGGCTTCCTCGGTATGCTGCACATGGAGATCGTCCAGGAACGCATCGAGCGCGAGTATGGAATCGATATCATCACGACCGCACCAACGGTTGCGTTCGAGGTGCTGTTGCGCAATGGCGAGTTGCTGGAAGTAGACAACCCCGCATTGCTGCCGTCATCCGGCGACATCGACGAGATTCGCGAGCCGTATATCACGGCCAGCCTGCTCATGCCGCAGGAATATCTCGGTGCGGTAATCCAGTTGTGCGTGTCCAAACGCGGTACCCAGAAGAAGATCGAGTACCACGGCAACCAGGTGTCACTCGTATACGAGTTGCCGATGGCCGAGGTCGTGCTCGATTTCTTCGATCGGCTGAAATCGGTCAGTCGCGGACATGCGTCATTCGATTACGAGCTTTCGGGCTTTCTGGTCGGCGACCTGGTCAAGCTGGATATACTGATCAACAAGGAGCATGTCGACGCATTGTCCCTGATCGTCCACCGTGAGTCGGCCCGCCGGCGCGGTCGTGAGCTGGTCGAGAAGCTCAAGGAGTTGATTCCGCGGCAGATGTTCTCGATTCCCGTCCAGGCTGCGATCGGTGGGGATGTCGTGGCTCGTGCGGATATCAAAGCGTTCCGCAAGGATGTGACAGCGAAGCTGTACGGCGGCGACATCTCGCGCAAACGCAAGTTGCTCGAGAAACAGAAGGCCGGTAAAAAGCGTATGAAATCGTTTGGCAACGTCGAGATTCCGCAGGAGGCCTTCCTTGCGGTTCTGAAGGTCGGGCGTGATTAAGGTGTTTGGTTAGGGCGGGCGTGACCATGCGGTTCGAAGCCGTCGGTGCAGCGCTGAGCGGAGCAATACATGAGTTTTGATTTTTCACTGATACTCGTCATCGTGACGTCCGTGAGCGGGATTATCTGGGCCGTCGACGCCTGGGTCTTCCAGCGGAATCGGCCGCCGCCGACCGAGGAGCAGAAGTCGACCGAGCCGGTAATCGTCGAGTACGCGCGTTCGTTCTTTCCCGTGTTACTGATCGTGCTGATCGTGCGCTCATTTTTGTTCGAGCCCTTTCGCATCCCGTCCAGTTCGATGGTGCCGACGTTGCACGTGGGGGACTTCATTTTCGTCAACAAGTATACCTACGGGTTGCGTTTGCCGGTCACGAATACGAAGATCGTCGAAATCGGTATGCCGGAACGTGGCGATGTCATCGTGTTCAAGCTGCCGGCCGATCCGAGTACCAACTACATCAAGCGGCTGGTCGGATTGCCGGGTGATACCGTCACGTATCGGAATCGTCGACTGTATATCAACGGCAAGCCGATTGAGGCCGAGGCACTGGGCAGGTACCGGGGTGACGGGCAGCGTGACGCGTTGCTGTACAATGAGAATCTCGGCGGGGTTGAGCACGAGATTCTGCTGATGCCGGGTCGAGGCAGCCTTGAGGGGACATTCCGGGTGCCGGACGATCATTATTTCATGATGGGCGACAACCGGGATAACAGCAAAGACAGCCGTTACCGTGGAGTCGGCCTCATTCCGGAAAGCAACGTGGTCGGCAAGGCCGTACGTATCTGGATGAATTGGAGCTTTCCGGGGTGGCCGCAGTGGAGCCGCGTCGGACTGCCGATTAAATAGCGTCGCGTGGCTTGCCCACAGGGCCCGGTTGCGGCATCGTGGCGTGGGGTTTTGTTGTGGGTTTTATCATAGTTAACGGTCGGTCAAGAGGTATCGGGTTGGTGAGCAATAGGGGAGTACCGGTTATGAGGCACGGGCAGCGCGGCGTTACGTTTATCAGTTTCATTGTCATCGCGGCTTTTGTCGCTTCATACGCATTTGCTGTTCTGAAGATTACGCCGTTTTATCTGGAGCAGATGAAGATCATGCGCATACTCAACGATGTTGAAATCAACCTGAGCGGCAACAACACAACCGTGACCCAGATCCGTTCGACGATCAACAAGCGTCTGGATATCGAGATGGTCCGGGACATGAATGCACTTGATTTCAATATCAAAAAGTCGCAGAAAGGCTACACCGTCGGCGCACAATACGAACGGCGAGCGGAATATTTTGGCAACCTGTCGTTGGTTGTGACTTTCGACAAGTCCGTTGAGATCAAGCGGTGACGACATCAATAATTGGTGTGACAAGGCGCTTGGCTACCGGTTTTCCGACGCGGAGTTGCTGAACCGGGCACTGACCCACCGCAGCGCGTCGGTAGCGAATAACGAACGCCTCGAATTCCTCGGCGACGCCGTACTCGGCTTGGTCATTGCCGGCGTTATATACGAGAGAAAGGCCGATGCGCCCGAAGGTGTCCTGAGTCGATTCCGCTCGGAACTCGTCTGCGGCGAGACGCTGGCCGAGATCGGGCACGAGATCGATATCGGTCCGCAGCTGGTTATGGGCAGCGGCGAGTATCGTACCGGCGGCCACCACCGCAAGTCCGTGCTGGCCAATGCCGTCGAGGCGGTTATCGGTGCGGTGTTTCTGGATCGTGGTTTCGTCGCGGCGAGGGAGGTCATCCTGAAGTTCTATGCCAGCCGTCTTGCCAACCTGCCCGCAGAGGACGAGCTCAAGGATCCGAAGACCCGCCTTCAGGAATATCTGCAGGCGCGCCAGCTGGCGCCGCCGGACTACGAATTGTCTGATGTCTCGGGCGCTGCCCACGCCCAGACGTTCGTCGCGAGTTGCCGCATCAGCCCGCTGAAATTGGTGACCAGCGGCACCGGTACCAGTCGGCGCCGCGCCGAGCAGGCCGCCGCCGCCGCTGCGCTGGAGGAGCTCGGGCATGGCTGACGCGCCCGATCGCACGGCGTTCCGCGCCGGGTTTGTCGCCGTCGTCGGGCGGCCGAACACCGGGAAGTCGACACTCGTCAACGCGCTGGTCAAGGAAAAGATCAGCATCGTTACGTCGAAACCGCAGACGACTCGCCACAGCATCCTCGGCATTCTGCACCTGCCGGATGCGCAGGTTATATTCGTCGATACGCCCGGGATTCACCGTGGCGGGCGCAAGCTGATCAATCGCACGATGAATCGCACGGCCGTGGCCTCGCTGGCAGGTGCAGACGTCGCGTTGTTCGTCGTCGATTCCCAGGGCTGGTCGCGCGGCGATGACCCGGTGCTCGCCAGGCTGAAAGACGCCGGCATTCCGACGCTGCTGGTCCTGAACAAGCTCGACCTGCTAGAGAGGCGCCAGGACCTGCTGCCGGTGCTGCAGGACTACCAGGCACGCGGTGCGTTCGACGAGATAATCCCGATCTCGGCCCGGCGCGGTACGAACCTCGACCGATTGCTGAAATTGGTCAAGGCGCGTCTCCCCGACAGTGAGCCGCTGTTTCCGAGCGATACGACGACGGATCGCAGCATGGAGTTTCGGATCAGTGAAGTGTTTCGTGAGAAGCTACTCGCCACGCTCCGTGAAGAAGTGCCCTACGGTCTGGCGGTCGAGGTTCTGGCGCTCGAGCAGCGCGATGATATGTGGTTCGTCGACGCGTTGATCTGGGTCGAGAAGGACTCGCATCAGGGCATCGTCGTCGGGCGCGGCGGCCGTCAGCTCAAAAAAATCAGCACCGATGCCCGCCTCGATCTCGAAGCCATCTTCGAGCGGCGTTTCTATGTCAAGGCGCACGTCAAGGTCAAGGAAAACTGGAGCGACAACGCCCGCGCGTTGCGTCAGCTTGGCTATGAGATGCCGCAATGAGCGTTGTGGAGCGTGTGGAACTGGAGGCGAGCTTTCTGCTGCATGCCCGTCCGTATCGTGAGTCGAGTCAGATCTGCGAGGTAATGAGTCAGCGCTACGGCCGGGTTGGTGTGGTCGCCAAGGGCGCTCGCCGTCCCCGCTCCCCGTGGCGCAGTCTGCTCCGACCCTTTCAGCCGCTACGGATGTCGTGGTCCGGGCGTGGCTCCCTGTACACGCTCCGGTCGGCCGAGCCGTCGGCGCTGCCGCTGCCGATGACCGGGCTGCCGTTGATGTCGGCCTATTACCTGAATGAGTTGTTGATGATCCTGATACAGCGGGGCGATCCCTATCCAGAGCTGTTCGCGCATTACGGTGCCGCGATCGGCGCTTTGTCGGAGGGCGGTGAGCCGGAACGAGTCCTGCGTCGGTTCGAGGTCGCGCTGCTCAGTGAGATCGGTTACGGCCTCGTTGTCGACCTGGATGTCGTCGATCAGCAGCCCCTGGCCGCTGACCAGTATTACGAATATGTCATCGACCGGGGGGCGGTGCCGGTGGCTACCGGGTACGAGGGTGACCTCGTGTTTTCCGGCGCCACTCTGCACGCCATCGCCGGCGGTGAGCTTACCGATGACACGCAACTGCGAAATGCCAAGCGGTTGCTGCGCCCGCTCCTGAACTGGGCCCTCGGCGGAAAGCAGCTCAAGACCCGAGCAGTACTCGCGTCAATGCAGCGCTAACGGGGATACCTCGGTAAGACGCAGTCCCGAGCAAGAAATGGCATGCGTCGGGGTGCTGCTCCCACGGGGAAGTGCCCTTGGGGTACACTCGCTGGCAGTGACGGACAAAGAATAACATGGGCGGTAACACTCACTCCGACATCTATCTTGGCGTCAACGTCGATCATGTGGCAACCCTTCGCCAGGCACGCGGGACGGACTATCCGGATCCGGTCGAGGCCGCATTGCTGGCCGAGCGTTCGGGCGCCGACTCGATCACGGTGCATCTGCGTGAGGATCGTCGGCACATCCAGGATCATGACGTCGAGCGGCTCGCCGAACGGATGCAGACCCACATGAACCTGGAGATGGCGGTCACGGATGAGATGCTCGCGATCGCTGCTCGTATTCGGCCCAGCGATTGCTGCCTCGTGCCGGAACGGCGCGAGGAACTGACGACCGAGGGAGGTCTCGATGTCGCCGCCCAGCAGGATCGTATCACCGACGCGTGCACGCGGCTGGCCGAGGCGGGCATTCGTGCAGCGTTGTTCATCGACCCGGAACCCGCGCAACTCGACGCCGCAGCGTCAGCGGGCGCGCCGGTCGTCGAGTTGCACACGGGTTGTTTTGCCGATGCAAAGAGTCCGGAGGACGCCGCCGTCGAACTGCGGCGGGTGCACGAGTCGGCCGTCTACGGCGCCGGGCTCGGCCTGACGATTCATGCGGGGCATGGTCTGAACCGCGGGAACGTGCAGCCCGTTGCAGCCATCTCGCAGATTGTCGAGTTGAACATCGGTCACGCGCTCATCGCCCGCTCCGTTTTCGACGGGCTCGCGCACGCGGTGGCCGACATCAAGCGGCTGATGGTGGAGGCCAGGCAAGCGTGATTTTCGGCGTAGGTATCGACGTTTTACAGGCAGATCGCGTGACTAAAATCTACGCGCGATACGGTGACCGTTTCGCGCGCCATATCCTGATGCCGGAGGAGCTCGAATGGTTTCCCCGGCAGAAACGTCCCGAGCGTTATCTCGCGATGCGATTCGCCGCGAAGGAGGCGATCGTCAAGGCCATGGGTACGGGGTTTGCCAACGGCATGTGGGTGCGTGATTCCGGCATGCGGCCAAATCACCTCGGGCGACCCGACATTATCTTCTCGCCGCGCGGGCGCGCGAAGTGCGACGAGCTGGGGATCGGCGACGGGCACCTGACGTTGACGGATGAGGCCGGCCTGATCGTCGCCGTCGCAATCCTCATGAGAAAATCAGCCGTATGAGTTACATGATCTTCGATATCGAGACCATACCCGACGTCGAACTCGGTCGGCGGTTGTTGCCGCTCGGTGACCTGTCGGACGAGGATGCGGGCAAGGCGATGACGTTCCGGCATCTGCAGGAAACCGGTTCCGAGTTCCTGCCGCTGTATCAGCATCGGGTCGTCGCGATCTCCGTCGTCCTGCGTGCGGGCGACAACCTGAAGGTCTGGAGCCTCGGCGAGATCGATAGCGACGAGGCCGACCTCGTGCGGCGTTTCTTCGACGGACTGGATCAATTCGGCCCGGAGTTGGTCTCGTGGAACGGCAGCGGGTTCGACCTGCCGGTCCTGCATTATCGTGCGATGCTTCACGGCATCGCGGCGCCCAGGTACTGGGAAACCGGTGACGAGGACCGGAGCTTTCGCTACAACAATTATCTGAGTCGCTTTCACTGGCGGCACATCGACGTCATGGACGTGTTGTCAGGCTTTAATCCGCGCGCCCGAGCGGGCCTCGACAAGATCGCGGTCATGCTCGGATTTCCCGGCAAGATGGGTCTGGCGGGCGACGAGGTCTGGGACAACTATCGCGATGGTCAGCTCGAGAAGATTCGCAATTACTGCGAGACCGATGTGCTGAATACGTATCTTATTTTCCTGCGCTTCCAGCACATGCGTGGCATTCTCGACGACGTGCAACTTGCGGCCGAATTCGACCGCGTGCGGGAACTGCTGGGCGCGGCGTCTGAGCCGCATCTCACAGCGTTTCTCGACGCCTGGACGCGCGGCCCTGTACCCGCTGGGTAGCCTGCATGGCTCGTAAGTTACCGGACCCGGAGACGGCCGAGATCGTCGACACGACCGTTGACGGTCGCGGTATCGCCCGCCCGCCCGGCAAGACCGTATTCATCAATGGTGCCCTGACAGGCGAGACCGTCCGTTTTCAGCGGCGCAAGAAACGTCGCAGCTACGACGAGGCGGACCTGCTCGAGATCCTGAAACCGGCGCCTGAACGGGTAGAGCCCAAATGCGCCGCTTTCGGCATCTGTGGGGGTTGTTCACTGCAGCACCTGGCGTCTGCACGCCAGCTCGAGATGAAGCAGGGCGTTTTACTGGACAATCTGCAGCGGATCGGCCACGTCGAACCGGCCACCGTCCTCGAGCCGATCGGCGGGTCTGCGTGGGGCTATCGCCGCAAGGCGCGACTGGCCGTGAAATACGTGACGAAGAAGGAACGCGTGCTCGTGGGCTTCCGCGAGCGGAACAAGCCCTATGTGGCGGATATGGCGCGCTGCGAGACGCTGCATCCGGCGCTCGGCGACCGGCTCCTGGATCTTGCGGCGCTGATCGAATCGCTGTCGATTCGCGGTCGGGTGCCGCAGATCGAGGCGGCGGTCGGTGACAACGGCGTCGCGATGGTATTCCGGGTTCTCGATCCGCCGAGCCCGACCGACCTTGCGGCACTGGCGCGCTTCGGCGCTACGCATGGGGTCGGTATCTACCTGCAAAGCAAAGGACCTGACACCATCGAACCCTTGCCCGGGGCGCCCGCACCCGTACCGTTGCATTACCGGATCCCGGGCTTCGATATCTCTATCGCGTTTACCGCGACCGACTTCCTGCAGGTGCACAGCGAGGTCAATGGCAAGATGATCCAGAATGCGCTCCAGTTGCTTGCGCCGGATCGATCGAGCCGGGTGCTCGACCTTTACTGCGGGCTCGGTAATTTCTCTCTCCCGATCGCGACACGTGCGGGCGAGGTGGTCGGCGTCGAGCTGGCCGCCGACATGGTGGCGCGCGCGGGTCGGAATGCCGCGCACAATCAAATTGCGAACGCGTCGTTCCGCCAGGCCGATCTTTCCGCGCCTGCGCCCGCCGATGCCGCCGAATGGCGGGGTTTCGATCTCGTCATGCTCGATCCGCCGCGAACCGGTGCCATGGAGATGATGGAGGTGCTCGGACAGATCGGTGCACAGCGTATCGTCTACGTGTCATGCCATCCGGGCACGCTGGCGCGCGATGCCGGGCATCTCGTCCACGCGCTCGGCTACGAACTCGCCGCGGCCGGGGTCATGGATATGTTTCCGCAGACCAGTCATGTTGAGTCGATGGCGCTGTTTCGTCGAGCCTGACGGGTAAGGAATCGCAGCCGAGGGAGGGGCTTCCAGTCGCGATTCCCTGCGGGCAGTTGACGCGGATATGCCGGTTGTCCTAAAACCGTAGCTACCGTTCGCAACGCACGAGGAGAATGATGACACTCGGGCCCTTGATGATCGACGTTGAAGGTTTGACGCTGACCCGCGCAGAGGGGATGCGCTTGCGGGACCCGCGGATCGGTGGGGTCATCCTGTTCGCCCGCAACCATGAGAGTGTCGGGCAGGTCCGTGAGCTCGTCGCAGCCATCCATGCCGTACGCGCGCCAAAGCTGTTGGTCGCGGTTGACCAGGAGGGTGGCCGGGTCCAGCGTTTCCGGGACGGTTTCAGCAAGTTGCCACCGGCCCGCTGGCTGGGACGGCAGCACGACGTCGATCCGGACCGCGCGCGTGATCTGGCGCGTACCTGCGGCTGGCTCATGGCGGCCGAATTGCTCGATGTCGGCATCGACTTGAGTTTCGCGCCGGTCGTCGACCTGGACCTCGGCTTCAGCGAGGTCATCGGCGATCGCGCCTATCACAAGGATCCGGAGGTCGTTGCGGGCCTCGCCTCGGCCTACATGCAGGGAATGCGCAAGGCCGGCATGCTGGCGGTGGCAAAACATTTTCCCGGCCACGGCGCCGTGGTTGCCGATTCTCATTACGAACTGCCGCACGATCCGCGCGAACGGTCGGGTATGGAAGGCGACTTGCTGCCGTACCGGCAGCTGATCGCGAACGGTCTGAGCGGTGTCATGCTGGCGCACGTGAAATACGCGGCCATCGACCGGCGTATTGCGAGCCTGTCGCCATACTGGGTACAGACGGAACTGCGTCGTAACCTCGGCTTCTCCGGCGCGATTTTTTCGGACGATCTGAGCATGTCTGCCGCCGATGTCGCAGGCGACATAGCAGAGCGGGTGCGCCAGACTCTCGGTGCGGGCGCCGACATGGCGCTGATCTGCAACGCTCCGGACGCCGTCACGCAGGCGCTGGAGGCGCTGGGTGAGCTCGGGAACCCGGCGAGCCAGGCAAGGTTGGTCGCGCTTCGTCCGCATTCGATCGAATGGGCCGCCGGGCAACTGCGTGAGACAGACGAGTGGCAGTCGGTCGTGGCTCGACTCGAGGCCGCCGACGCGCCGCCGTCGCTGGTGCTGGACGGCTGATCCGGGTGAGCGATATCAGCGGGTTTCCCGATGCCGTCGTCGTCGCCACCCAGGCGGAAGTGCGCCAGGCGTACGACCGTATTGCCGCCGAGCTGCAGCCCATCGTGTTTTCGGCGGACTGCGTCCTGCTCGGTATCATGATGGGCGGCATGGTGCCGACGGTTCGGATAGCGGGCCTGCTGACCGGCGATTTTGCGATGGACTACTGTCAGGTCAGTCGCTACCGTGGCGGCCTGCGCGGTGGGGAGCCTGAGTGGGGGCAGACGCCGCGCAGCGATCTTACCGGGCGCACGGTCTTGCTCGTCGACGATATCTTTGACGAGGGTATTACCCTCGAATGCGTCGTCGGCGCGTGCCGGGATCTCGGTGCGGCGCGCGTCATCAGCAGCGTACTCGTCCGCAAACTCCATGACCGGGCGGCGGGGCGCAGCCTGCCGGACCTGGTCGGTCTGACGGTCGATGATCGTTATGTCTTTGGTTGTGGAATGGACTACCAGCATCGCTGGCGGCACCTGCCGGCTATCTATGCCCTGCGGGAGGATGCATGAAGAGGATTGCGCTGATCGGCGGTACGGGAGCGCTCGATGTCGCCGAGCAGGCCAGCGCTCCTGGCGACGTGCCGGCGACGCCTTACGGGAAAGCGTCCAGCCCGTTGTTACGTTGGCAGAGTGGCGATATCGAGTTCTGTTTCATGGCCCGGCACGGGCTCGACGGCGCGATCCCGCCACACCGCGTGAACTACCGGGCGAACCTGTGGGCGCTTCGCGAACAGGCCCCGGACGGTATTATCGGCATCAATGCGGTCGGCGGAATTTCGGCGCAGGCTGGTCCGGCCCGGCTCGTCTTTCCGGACCAGATCATCGACTACACGTGGGGCCGCGAACCTACGTTCAACGACGGCGACCTGAGGCCGCTCCGGCATGTGGAGTTTACGGAGCCATTCGCGTCCCGCCTGCGCGCGCTGTTGATCGAGCGGGCGGCAGCCGAAGGGCTTGACTACGTAGCTTCCGGTACCTATGGCGTCACGCAAGGGCCGCGACTCGAGACCCGGGCGGAGATCGACCGCATGGAGCGCGACGGATGCGATATCGTCGGCATGACCGGAATGCCGGAAGCTGCGCTGGCGGGCGAACTGGAACTCGAGTACGCGATCATTGCGGTCGTCGTGAACTGGGCGGCCGGTCGGGCGCCGGCCGGGCGAGGCATCCACGACGAAATCGGTCAGTTCCTCGCCGCGGGCATGGGGCAGGTCGGCCGGCTACTGGCTGCGCTGTAGCCGCCGACGCTGCGCCGGCCCGAACTCGCGGGTCAACATATTCCAAACCAGCGGTGAGTGACTCGCATCACAGACGGCCCAGCCCGGGCTGCTTATTATCCAAGGGGCTGTCGAACCGAGGCGGTGTTGCGCCCCGGTTCAATCGTTCGCCGGCGGGGCGAACGCGGCTCGCCATCAGATATAAAGAGCATTAATTTAACATTATAAGTTAATGATTAATATTGATAAAAATGTAATAATTCAAGCCCTCAATTGTGGCTCGCAGGCGCTGGTTATCGTCAACGCCCGGAACCAGGATCTGCCGGTCGTGTATGTCAACACGGCGTTTGAAGCGCTGACCGGCATCGGGGCGAGTGAGATCGTCGGTGCCGGTATCAACGAGTGGGTCATGGACGGCGAGTTGCCCGAGGTGATTGATACCCGGGCCGGCGAATGGTTGCCCGACGGCGATCGCCATCTCGATCAGTCGTGGAAGCTGAAGGCCGGCGGCGACGTCCGGCTCAACGTGCGTTTATCGGCGCTGTATGAGCGACCAGGCAGGCCCTCATTCTGGTTGCTGACCGAGGTCGCTCGGGCCGACAGCTCGCCGGGCGAGGCCGAACTGCGCGATGCCCTGCACGACGCCACGCGTCGCCTGAAGAGTCTCGAGCGGACCGATCCGACGACCGGCGTACCCAACGAGGGCGTGTTCATGGAAGTCCTGCAGCGCGACTGGTCGATCGCCCGCCGCGAGCAGCGGTGTATGGGCGTTGTCGTGTTCCAGATTGATTGTCTCGATGAGTATCGCGCCGTGTTCGGTCGGCACGCCGCTGACTCTCTCCTGCGCAAGATCGGGCATTTGATCAGTGGATCCCTGCGCCGGGCAGGGGACTTCGGTGCGCGGCTCAACGATGACCGGTTCGCGGTTCTGATCGGTGGTGCGACCGAGGAGCAGGTAGTTGCTTTCGCGGAGCGCGCGGTGCAAAAGGCCTGGGACCTGGCGATTCACCATCCGCGCTCGCCGATCGCACGATTCGTGACGCTATCGTTCGGCAGCGCATCCGAGGTACCCGCCTGGGCGGCGGCCTCGAGTACGTTGCTGGAGCATGCGAAAGAGCAACTGGCGCGTCGGCAGGCGGAAGCGGCCCTGACCCGGGGCGAGGACACCTCGTCGTTAACGACCCGGACGGACATTCAGCGGAAAACCCGTTAGCGGGCTGCGAGCTTATCCCGTGCCCCCGGCCTCATCGTCGTCGAGGTCAATTTCCCTGATTCTGGCGATGACCCCGAATAACGGGTGGTCAAAATAGTGGGCATCGACGCCGCGCATCCGGCGCGACTCCTGCAAGCGATGGACCATGGTCTCCGCGGCCGCCTCGAGCGGGATTCGCCCCGCGCCGGACGCATCGCGACGCGTAAAGAAGGTTTCGAATTTCAGCCAGGAAGTCGTTTCGGCCTCGGGTAGCGGCGAATTCGGTTCGAGTTCGAGGTCCACCTCCAGATGTACATACCGCTTTTTGTAGAGCGTAATCGTGCCGGATACGCTAAATTCGCCCGCACCCGCGGACTGGACCTGGAAGGGGATCGCGTCAGCGGTCGCCCGGGCCGGCTGCACCCATGCGAGGTGCACCAGCGGCTCGTAGGCATCCAGACGTTCCAGTCGCGCGTAGACGTCGTTGAGTTGCAGTCCGTCGCCGTAAAACGGGACGAAATCCGGAAATTTTTCGACGAGGTCCAGCAGATAGAAACTCACCGGCGGTGCGGGGCGCTGCGCGGCGGTCGCCCAGACGTCCAGGACGGGGCCGACGATGGCAGGTTCAGGACCGGGGGCCGGCTCCGGGAAGAGATACAGCGGCGAGGCGTTGATGACCGAGGCAGGGGTCGCCTGCTCGGGTGTGTTGCGTCCCTGATCCGCGTGCCGGAATACGATGATTTCGACTTCGTAGCGGTCGGTCATCCACGGGTCCTGTTCGTCTTCGAGCGCCGCGACCGGGCCGGCCAGGGTCCAGCCGGCGGCGAGCACGCACGCGAACAGGCGGCAGGGTATGCGGGTGTCGGTCATGTTCACCAGGTTCGGTTTCCGTGGCAGGCGCGAAGGTTCAGGCGGCGCCGGGCCCACCGCCGGGCGGTTGGCCGTCGCCGAGGCGTTGGACGAGCCGGGTCGCGAAGTCGAAGCGATTTTCCGGCTCCTCGAGTTCTGCGATGATCTTCAAGCGCTGCTGGCGGTCCAGTCGGTAACGTTCCGGTTCCGATTCTAGCAGCTGTACGAGAATCCCGGGGTCGATGCCGGTGTGGGTGCCGAACTCGACGAGTCCGCCCCCCGCGCTCAAATCGAGCCGCTTGATACCCAGGGGCGCTGCAAGTTGCCGGATGGCGGTCACGCGAAACAGGTTTTTCGCAGGTTGTGGCAGCAGTCCGAAGCGATCGATTAACTCGACCTGGAGGTTCTGCAGGTCGCGTTCATCTTTCGCACTGGCGATACGCTTGTAGTGCACGAGGCGGAGGTGTACGTCGGGCAGGTAGTCCTCGGGCAGCAGCGCCGGCAGGTGCAGGTTGATCTCCGGGCCACTGTTCAGGTCGGTGGTCAGGTCCGGATCGAGGCCGTCGCGCAGCGCCTGCACCGTCCGGGACAGCATATCGTTGTACAGCGAGAAGCCGATCTCCTGGATTTGTCCGCTCTGGCCCTCGCCGAGCAGCTCGCCGGCGCCGCGGATTTCCAGGTCGTGCGTCGCCAGCACGAACCCGGCGCCCAGATCCTCGAGCGACTCGATCGCCTCCAGGCGCTTGACGGCGTCGGCCGTCAGCGCCTCGCGCGGCGGTGTCATCAGGTAGGCAAACGCCTGATGATGCGACCGGCCGACACGCCCGCGCAGCTGATGCAGTTGCGCGAGGCCGAAACGGTCTGCGCGATTGATGATGATCGTGTTCGCGGTCGGCAGGTCCAGGCCGCTCTCGATGATGGCCGTGCAGACCAGGATATGAAACCGTCGGTGATAGAAGTCGTTCATGATGCGCTCGAGTTCGCGTTCGCGCATCTGCCCGTGCGCCACTTCGACGTGTGCCTCGGGCACGAGCTTTGCGACCTGATCAGCGATCCTCCGGATGTCTGCGACGCGATTGTGCACAAAGTAGACCTGGCCGCCGCGCTTGATCTCGCGTTGGCAGGCTTCGCGGATCAGCCCGTCGTTCCATTGTGTCACGAACGTCTTGATCGACAGGCGGCTCTCCGGTGGGGTCGTGATCAACGAGAACTCACGCAGGCTGCCGAGCGCCATGTTGAGCGTGCGCGGGATCGGCGTCGCAGTCAGCGTCAGGATGTCGACCTCGGTCCGCAGCGCCTTCAGCCGCTCCTTGTGGCGGACACCGAAGCGATGCTCTTCATCGATGATGGCGAGCCCGAGATCCCTGAACCGGACATTTCGCTGCAACAGCCGGTGCGTGCCGATGACGATATCGACGTGACCGGAATCCATTCCGTCGAGCACCTGGCGGCTCTCGGCCGGGTTCTGGAAGCGCGACAGCATAGCGACATTGACCGGCCAGTCGGCGAACCGGTCGACGAATGTCTGGTAGTGCTGCCGGGCCAGCAGCGTGGTCGGCACGAGTACGGCGACCTGCCGGCTGTTGGAGACCGCGACGAACGCGGCACGCAGCGCGACCTCGGTCTTGCCGAAACCGACATCGCCGCAGACCAGTCGGTCCATCGGATTCGACGCCGTCAGGTCCTGGGTCACTGCTTCGATCGCGGTCGCCTGGTCGTCGGTCAGCACGAACGGGAACCCCCCGGCAAACTGTTCGACCTCGGCGGGATCCAGCCGGTAGCTGTAGCCAGCCCGGGCGGCGCGTTGTGCATACAGTTCGAGCAATTCGACGGCAACGTCGCGAATCTTCCCGGCGGCCTTGCTCCGCGCCCTGGCCCATTGATCGGAGCCGAGACGGTGCAGCGGCGCCTGCTCGGGTGATGCGCCCGTGTAGCGTGAGATCAGGTGCAAGGACGCGACGGGCACGTGCAGGCGGTCGCCGCCGGCGTACTCGAGCGTCACGAATTCGGTCGGCGTGTCATCGAACTCGAGGTTGGTCAGGCCGACGTAGCGGCCGATACCGTGGTCGGCGTGCACCACCGGGGCGCCGGCGTGGAGGTCTGTCAGGTCGCTGATCAGTGTCGCCGGGTCCTTGACGCGCCGGCGCCGGCGCCTCGGCTTCGGTTTTTCGCCGAACAACTCCTGCTCGGTCAGGATCACGAGGTCCGCGTCTTCGAACCAGACGCCCTTGTCCAGCGGCGCGATACTGATCGCGGTGTCGATGTGGCCGTCGACGCCCCCGTCCATGAACTCCAGCCACGATTCGACCTGCACGGGCGTGGCCCGTTCCTGACGCAGCACGTCGATCAGCAACTCGCGCCGCCCGGCGGATTCGGACACGAACAGGATCCGGGTCGGCCGGCGGGCGAGGAATTCACGCAGGCCGCGCGAGGGTTCCGCCTCGCGCCGGTTGATCAGCGTGCCCGGCGCGGCGGCGACGGGAAGGTTTACCGCCGTCGGCCCGAGTTCCTCGGCCGGAATTTCGTGGGTTTCGAGGCGAATCAGCGGGTGTGCGTGCAGGGCCGCGATATGGTGCGCCGCGGGCCGGTACAACTCGTCCGGTTCGAGGACCGGACGTTCCGGATCGTGGCGCGTCTGCTCGTATCGTTCCAGTACCTGTTGCCACGCTGTCTCCAGCGGTGCCTCGAGGTCGCCGCAACACACGAGCAGGGAATTGTCGGGCAGGTAATCCCACAGCGTTGCGGTGACATCGAAGAACAGGGGCAGGTAATTTTCGATGCCGCCGGGCAGACGGCGCTCGGTAATCTCTCTGTATATTAGTGACTTGGCCGGGTTTCCTTCGAAGCGCTGACGATAGCGCTGCCGGAACTTACGGACCGCGTCGGCATCGATCGGGATTTCCCGCGCGGGGAGCGTGTCGAGCGCATCAATCCTGCCCGTGGTCACCTGCGAGTCGGGGTCGAATTCGCGGAGCGATTCGACCTGGTCGTCGAAGAAATCGACGCGGATCGGCATCTCGTGGCCGGTCGGAAAGAAGTCTACGAGCGACCCACGCACCGCATAGTCGCCGTGCAGGCCGACCTGAGTGACGCGTTGGTAGCCCGAATCTTCGAGTCGCGCACGGAAGGCGTCCCGGTCCAGTTCCTGGCCGATCCGGAGGCTGATGCCGCGGCTGGCGAGGTAATCATGCGGCGGCAGCTGCGGCAGCAGCGTCGGCGCTGCCGCGATCAGGGTCATGGGTTCCCCGTCTGGCAGGTCGCGCAGGATACGCAGCCGCCGCGAGATCAGGTCCTGGTGCGGGCTGAACGCGTCGTACGGAAGGATCTCGAGATCCGGGAAGAGTTCGACCTTGCCGTCGTTGCCCAGGAAGAAGTCGATTTGTCCCGCCAGCGCCTCGGCTTCCACCACGGTGGCCGTCAGGATCAGGAGGCAGCGGCCGGCTGCGCGGGCGTCGTCTGCAAGCTCGGCGATTGCCAGCGCGCGTGCGGCGCCGTAGGCCTTGCCCCAGCGACAGGCTTCACCGGCCCGGATCGGCAGCGGGGCAGACGAGGGGCTGGAGGTGTGCAGCAATCGTGCTGTCATTCTTCGGTGTAAGTTCAGGCCGGGTGATTCGCGAGACGCGCGATTATCCCATACGGCGGCGCGATGGGGGCCGCATTTCCGCGCGGCCGCGATGTGTTCAGCGTGTGCTGACCGGGGGTCGGCGTGCGGCCGGGACCATTCGATCGGCCGATTCCCGGGCGTTCGTCGGGAGTTGAATCGCCGGCTAGTTTTTTTGCACCGCGTGAATTACGTTCGAGTATTCGAAATACACGACGAATGACGGGTATTCCCAGCGGGTGATGGGTGGATCACCGATGGCATTGCGCTTCGACAGCGGCACGCCCCAACCCGATTCGACTGTCGTCATGCTCATGCCCCGATTCGGGCGGGTGTCCACCGATGCGGTGGCCTGGCGCAGGTTATCGACGATCAACGAGTCGGCGATCACCGTGACGGGCGCCGCTGCGAGCGCCACGAATGCGATAGATGGCAACAATGTCAGCCGAACCATGGCGGCCTACCTCCCAAGGTATACTCCGGACCATCTTACCGCTGACGGGTTTGCAGAGAAACAACCTGTGCTATGGACATGATTCCTGAAATGGTGTATCCGCGAACAGATCGGCCTGTAGGCGCCGTCGTGCATCGCGACCATTGCGTGGAGCGTTGTCGCGCATGATGCGGCCGGTCGCCGCATTCGTCGGCCTGCGTTACCTGCGTGCGCAGACCGCGAATCAGTACGCGTCATTCGTCAGCTTCGCCTCGGTCATCTGTGTGGCATTGGGGGTCGCGTCGCTGATCGTCGTGATGTCGGTCATGAATGGCTTCGAGAGCGAGCTGCGTGCGCGGTTATTGAGCCTCGTCGGGCATGCCTCGATCGAGGCGACGGGCGACGAGCTGGACTGGCGCGCCGTGCGCGAGACCATCGAGGCGCGCGACGGAGTCGTCGCGGCGGCACCGTTCATCGATCTCGAAGTCATGTTGTCGGGTGGCCGCAAACTGTCCGGCGCACTGTTGACCGGCATCCTGCCGGAGCTCGAGCGCGGAATTTCCGAGGTCGAGCATCACATGCGCGTCGGCCGGCTGGACAACCTGCGCGCGGGCGAGCGGGGCATCATCCTGGGTCGCGCGCTGGCGCTGCAGCTCGGTCTTGACCAAGGCGACACGCTGACGGTCATGGCGCCGCGGAAGTTAGCGGGCCGCGGCCTCGATACGCCGCTGCGTCAATTCACCGTCGTCGGCATTTTCGAGATGGGGCTGCGGGATCACGATGCAGTACGTGCGTTGACGCACCTGGATGACGCGGTGCTGCTGGCCGGGCAATCCGTCGTCGGCGTACGCATCATGACCGCAGATCCGTTCGCAGCTCCGGGCCTCGTCCGGGCATGGGCCGCCGACTGGAGCGCAGACGGGCG
>Ga0114949_10000530_pt1 | contig 20740 bp, 14 predicted proteins | sample N074metaG_FD_83505 | JGI IMG/M metagenome (GOLD analysis project Ga0114949, IMG submission 83505) | Deep subsurface microbial communities from Kermadec Trench to uncover new lineages of life (NeLLi) - N074 metaG | ecosystem: Environmental > Aquatic > Marine > Ocean trench > Sediment | place...
GGTAAAGCAATTTTTTTTAATCCGGGGAAAATTTTATCGAAATCAATAATAACATCAGAAGATTTAACAATCCTACGAACGTGTTTCAATTGTGGTTCGGTACTGAAAACATCTTTCAAACTTCTGAATCCATCAGGCATAGTTAATTGCTTCATTATTTAATTTCAAAATTTTATCAGTATCCTTCTTTTTTAAAAAGGAAAGTTTACCAAAATCAGTTAAGGTTACAAACGCCTGCCCAATTTCCTGAAGATAATCACTTATTTTATGAGCACGAGCCGGATCAAGTTCACCAAAGACATCATCAAGCAAAAATATTGGTGTTTTAGAGGTGGTGTTTTTTAAGTAGAAAAATTCTGCAAACCTTAAAACCGCCTGATACGTTTTGTGCTGACCCTGAGATCCATATATTTTAAGATTTACATTATTTATCGTAAATAAAAAGTCGTCTCTGTGTGGTCCCACCAGATTGGCAACTCTTCGCAGTTCGTCTTCTCTTCTTTCATTAATTACATTTGTGAAATACTCTTTGATATCATTTCCATTATAGCCATTTAAATAAAAGTACTCGATGTTTGGATTTTCTAAATTGTCCATAATCCTGGAATAGGATTCTTTAACAAAGGTGTTAAACTCTTTAATGAATTTTACTCTGCGTTTTATTATTTCCGTTCCTGTATTAACCAACTTAATTGTCCAGGCATTTAGTTCATCAATCATATCACTATTTCTGTATTCTTTCATACGCATAAGCAAAGAAGATCTTTGTTTTAAAGTCCTGTTATAATCAAGCAAGCTTTTCAAATATGTGCTGCTTGCTTGTGAAATGACTGAATTAATAAATTTTCTTCTCTCGCCTGGAACACCTTGAGTAATAGAGTGGTCGGAGGGTGTAAGAAGTACGACTGGAAATTTTCCAACTATTTCCGATGATTTGCTTAAATATTTTTTATTCAGAAAATAATATTTTCTCGAATCATTCAGATTAAAAATTATTCTAACGTTGTCCTCTGTGCTTTCATTAAATCTTCCCCAAATTTCAAAATCATTGTTGTTAAATCTAATTACCTCGTTATCATTTTTTGCTATAAAGCTTTTCGTAGTACATAAATAATAGATGGATTCCAGGATTGATGTTTTTCCTTTACCGTTATCTCCAACAATGTAATTTAAATTTTTAGAGAATTTATATTCAACATTTTTATGTATCCTAAAATTCCTCAGTCGTATAGAGGTCAGAATCATTTTAACTATTTAAACGAACAGGCATAAGTAATAACATTAATTCTTCGTTCTCTCTTGCTTTTTCAGGCTCAATTATACAAGCCTTTGTTGAAGAATGTAATTTAAAGATTATCTCGTCTTCATCAACATGAGTTAAAATATCATTTACATATGCTGTGTTAAATCCAATATCTATCGATTCTCCCTCATATTTGCACTCAATATTTTCCACAGCATCTGAGCCATGATCAATATCTTCAGCAGATATTTGCAGCTTGTTATGACCAATTGAAAGTTTAACCTGCTTTGAGCTGGAAGAAGAGAACAACATCATTCTTTTAATAGATGAATTTAAAGTTGTTCTGTTAACAAATAGTTTGTTTTCATTTTCAAGAGGAATAACACTATTATACGCCGGATACTTTTCACCAATCAAACGGGTAACTAATTCTAAATCACCAATGACAAAAGACGCATGCGATTTACTTAAATAAATTTTAACGTCTACTTCATCTAATAATTTTGAAAGTACCGATATTGCACGTTCAGGAATAATGTATTGTTCGTTTCTATCCGACTTAATATTTTGAATAACAAATTTTACCAATCTATGTCCATCAGTAGTAACAAACTTTAAACCTTCTTGAGAAAATTCTAAAAGAGTTCCGGTCATAGCGGGTCTCATATCCTCTTTGCTCATAGCAAAAGAGGTTTGGTCTATTGCTTTTTTCAGATCTAACCCATTAATAATAATTTCTTTATCTTTTAGAACAGATGGAATTTCGGGAAAATCTTCAGAAGTCGCATATCCAATATTATAAACACCATTATCTGTGGATAGTTTTAATTTAGAACCACCATTGGTATTGAAAGTAATTTGAGTTTCTTTTAGTGATCTTATAATATCGTAAAGCAGACGGGCAGGTATAACCATTTTTTTGTTTTCATCAGAAGGCACATTAGTAGATAATCTTAGGGCAATCTCTAAATCGGTTGCACTAACTGTCATTAAGCCATCTTTAATATCGAATAAGAAATTCTCTAAGATAGGCATAGGTGTTCGGACAGGAACAGCGGGGATTATCTTACTTAGTAATTTTTCCAGCGATTTGCTGTTTATTTTAAATTCCATTGAATACTCTCTCCAAATTTAATATTGTAAAGTACTAAATTGAGTATTCAATCTCAACGTATTATGAGCTACCAATAGGAAAGATAAAGGAGATTCTACAAGATGTCTCTGATAAAATTTAACTATATATAAATCATTCTAAAATTTTAGCTTCTCTATGGGCTAAGTGGATCACCATCGCCACTAGAAATTGCTTCTGATGTAGATATTGTTGCGCTAAGAGTATAGGCGTCATCTACGAGTGTACTTGTGTAAATAATCAATATTTTAGTTCCTGCGCTAAGAGTAACATCTCCAGATACTGCCCCTTCGGCTTTAGAACTTATTGCACTTGCAGGAACTTCAAACGTTGTTTCGTATAAATATTTTCCTCTATCTATATTAGATAAAACTATTGTTTCTCCAGGATCTACTTCTATTGATTTTGCACGGAAATTAACAAAGACTTTATTTGTTGCAAAATTTTTAAAAGTAAATGTATTATTAACTGTGTCAGAACACCCCGACAAAATAGTCATAATAATTAGAGAAAACGTTATTAGTGTTAAAAACTTCTTCATTTTTTCCTCAAAGTTAAGGTTTATATTATTAAGGTATAATCAAAGTCAAAATTCAAGCCAATAAACAGAATAAAATTTCATCATTTAACTTGAAGTAATTTCTCTCTTAATGATTTATAAACAACACTATTATTAATATATAGTTAAATATTTACTTAATAATAGTAATAATTACTTCGTTTATTTGTGGAAAACTATACTAACCTTAATTATTATAATAAGTTACCATACATTAATTTTGAATCAGAATGTTGATAACTCGAAACTTATTCTTTCTACTAACACTAAGATTGATAACAGTAGTTTATTAACATTTTATATAACAGTTATTTACAAATTATTAACCATTTAAAAGTGAAAATTTTTATATTAGACCTAATTAATAAATCGAATTTTAAGAGCAAATCAGGTAGAACTAAGCTCTATTTTATTTTTCAATTCATTTATTAAGTTACAAAATGAACTGTTTTGGTTTTTTTTATTTTCAATTGCAGCACATGCATGTACCACAGTAGAATGATCTCTCCCGCCAAAATGTAAACCAATAGTTTTTAATGATGAGATTGTCATTTCTTTTGATAAGAACATAGAGAGTTGCCTGGCATGAACAACTTCTTTTTTTCTAGTTTTGTCACGAATCTTATTTTCGGCAATATTAAAATATTCACAAACTGTTTTTGTAATAGATTCGATATTAATATTAATTATTTTTCTATCAGTGGCAATCTCATTTACTGTTTTTTTAACTAACTCAAAAGTAATTTCTTTAGAACTTAATGAAGCATTGGCAAGTATTTTAATCAAACAACCTTCTAATTCTCTAATATTAGAAGTTATATTTACTGCAATGTAATCCAGAATCTCCCTTGAAAGAGACATCCCAAATGTATCAGCTTTTTTTTGTAATATAGCTATTCGTGTTTCCAATTCCGGTGGTTGAATATCGGCAGACAAACCCCATTGGAATCGGGATATCAATCTTTCATTTAAACCTTTAAGAGCTTTTGGCGATTTATCGCTGGTAAGAATAATTTGCTTTTTTAATTGATGCAGCATATTGAAGATATGAAAAAAAAGATCCTGTGTTTTTTCTTTACCAACAAGAAATTGTATATCATCAATAATCAACACATCCATACTGCGATAAAAGTTAGAAAACTCATTAACACGGTTTGATTGAATAGCTTCAACAAACTCAACAGTAAAAATATCAGTTGAAAGATAAATTACTCTTTTATCAGGAAACTTTTTTACAATCTCATTTCCAATAGCCTGTATAAGATGAGTTTTACCGAGACCAACCCCACCATAAACAAAAAACGGATTAAATGAAGTACCACCCGGGTTAGCACTAATTGCAACGGCAGCAGCTCTGGCAAGTTGATTACCTTCTCCGGTTATAAAATCATCAAAAGTATATCTCGAATTTAAATACGATTCAAAATTGTGCTTTACTTTCTGCTTTCCGGTTGTAATGTTCTCTTTACTTTTTCCGTTACTACCACTATCAAAGGATTGTTCAAGCTGGTTTGAAACTTTATTTATGATATAAGAAAGCTTTGCATCAGGACCAATGACCTCGGCTATCGTATTCTTTATTAATAAATTGTAGTGCTCATCTATCCATTCCCAAAAAAAATGGCTTGGAATTTCTACCTTAAGGGTATTATTTGAAAGTTGTAAAGGCTTTATTGGAAGAAACCACGTATTATAGGTCATTAAAGTTACGTTCTCTTTAATTTTACAAAGGCAATTTTTCCAAATAATGGAGGGATCTACATTATTCGATTCTTCAAATAATTCTGGGCTCATTCTAAGTTATCAACAAATGAATTCAATTGTAAATATTTGTATAATAAGAGTATAGTAATAAAAATTTAACCACACAAAGACTTATCAACAACTTAATAACATAAATGGAGAGCTGTAATCGCTTAAAATCAAACAACTTAGGTGAACTACCTAAAAATGACACACATATGTGATATATAATTTTAAAATATTCAATGTAGATAGTATGTGAAACCTTTTCACAAAGACAGGTTATTAACAACTTACCCACATTAATTTTTATGCCCTCCGGTAATTAAAAAATAGAAAGTATTTAGTTACATTGCAAATTAATCTTAAGAAAAAGTGAGAAATATTTATTAATTTTTATTAATATTATTTGAAGAGTTAATTTTCTTGAATTATTCTAATTATGCTGTTAAATTTGTAATCTTATTTCAAATGAATTTGAGGAACTAATGAAAAGAACATATCAGCCAAGCAATAGAAAAAGAAAAAACAAGCATGGCTTTAGAGAAAGAATGAGTTCTAAAAGCGGAAGAAAGATTCTTTCAAGAAGAAGAGCCCGGGGAAGAAAGAAACTATCAGTCAGTGAAGAGTTTTAGATTCGATTGAAAAAGTATGGATTATCGACACAGGAGAAAATAAAAAGCGGGAAAGAATTCGAAACTATTTATCAGTTCGGTAAAACAATCCACTCATCAAAAAAAACAATCAAAGCAAATTTTATTATTGATATTGAAAATCAGCACCCTGGTGTGAAAATAGCTGTTGCTATTTCCAAAAAATCAGGGAATGCAGTTTGGCGTAACAGGCTTAAACGATTGTTGAGAGAATCTTATAGAATAAATAAAACTGATCTGTTAAATTTATGTTCTATAAATAAAAAAAAAGTCCGGGTTGTTTTTTCTACCGGAACCTTTAATCAGAAGAAATATAAAAAATTAAAACTAAATAATGTTTTACCAGGAGTTATTGAAGTAATTGAAAAGATAAAAGGTAGTATATAAATGGTTAAATGTTATAATCGTTTAAATCCGGGTGTTTTTATACATCCTTATCTAATATCTATGTAAATAATTAAACAATAATAGATTGTTATAAACCATATAAGAAAATGATACCTCTGCGCGCACAGATTAATAAAAAGGAAATATAATGGATAAGCAAACAACACTTGCATTTGTTTTGATCGGCATAGTGCTGGTTGTCTGGCTGTATCTTACTGCGCCAGAGCCAGAAAGCACCAGACAAACAGATCCAACCACAGTTGTTATAGATTCGAGTGATATAACTACACGCCAAGCGCCTATAACTATTGAGCCTGAAACTAAAGGACGTTTTCCATCAAGTACTACAAACATTAATTTGCCCGCCAAAGAAGAAGAAATAATTACGGTTGAGAATGATGTAGTTATAATTGAGTTATCAACAAAAGGAGGGGGTATCCATAAGGTATACCTTAAGAATTATAAAAACTGGTATTCTATTAATGGTAATGGAGCAGATAATTATTATAAAACCAGTGTACAGCTAATTAACTATTCTAAAGGAAACACTTACGATTTATCGTTTGTTTCCAGTGATGGAAAGGCTATAAACACAGGAGAGTTTTTTTTCGAAGCCAACAATTCCTTTAGTAAATATACTATTTCAGGAAAAGATTCTTTATCAATCAGATTTACTCTAAGTTTTAATGAAAACGCAACAATAGTAAAGAAGTATGTTTTTTACGGAAACAGTTATGAAATAAGCAGTGATATAGAATTGATAGGAATGAATGGTGTAATTAGTAATAATGCATATGATCTTGTTTGGAACGGAGGAATAAGAGCTGTTGAAAAAAATTCTGTTGACGAAGCAACTTCTTCAAATGCAAGTGTTTATTACGGAGATGAACAGGTAATATTCGATGCGCCCTCAGTTGGTGAAATAGAAAAAGAAGATTATAATGGTAGAGTAAGCTGGATTGCTTTAAGAAACAAATATTTTGCTGTTGTAATTATTCCGAATGATCCATCATCTGTAGATGGTGCATATCTGGAGGGTTATCAGGAGAAGAGAAAGAACGATGGCGTAGCAAACTATTTTAATGCAAGACTTAAGCTCCCATTTAAAAATACTAATTACGAAAAATCATCCTTTAAATTATATATAGGACCGGTTGATTATAACACACTTAAGGGATTAGGCAATAACCTTGAATCTCTTGTTGATTTCGGAAGTTTCTTCGGACTTAAGTTTATTGTCCGGCCAATTGCCGAATTTATTCTTCTTCCGCTTTTTAATTTTTTGCATCTTTTTATTCCAAATTACGGCTTCGTGATTATTGTCTTTTCTATAATAATAAAAATAGTAGTTTATCCGCTTACAAAGAAGAGCTATGAATCAATGAAAAGAATGTCTCTTCTTCAACCAAAAATAACCGAAATAAAAGAGAAGTATAAAGATGACCAGCAAAAGATAAGTAAGGAAACGATGAACTTATATCGGACTTACGGTGTAAATCCGGCAGGTGGCTGTTTACCCATGTTATTGCAAATGCCAATATTTGTTGCACTGTGGGGTTTGTTTAGAACAGCTATTGAATTACGACAGCAGCCATTTGTTTGGTGGATAAAAGATTTGTCACAACCTGACGTTATTTACGACTTGGGATTTAAACTACCCATGATCGGCATTCAGGAAATAAGCGGGCTTGCAATGTTGATGGGGGTAACTACGTTTATTCAACAAAAAATGACGATGAAAGATCCTAAACAGCAGGCCCTGGTTTATATAATGCCTGTGTTCTTAACTATATTATTTATGAGCTTCCCATCGGGTCTTAACTTGTATTACTTTTTGTTTAATTTACTTTCAATTGCACAGCAACAGTATATTAATCATAAAAACGATGGGATGGAACTTATTCCTGTAAAAAACCCAAAAAAGAAAGGAGGATTTATGGCTAAGCTTATGGAATCCGCAGAAAAACAAAAGAAAATTCAGCAGAAAAGAAAACGTTAAAGTTTGAAATTATTTATCTTGTTTGTTTTAAGTTAAAAGTATTAAATTAATCTTAATACATTCATTGTTGATTTATCCCGAATGAAATTCATACAAAAAATAGTTTTCTTTCCCCTTATTTTATTGATTTCCTTCTCTTATGCACAAGAAAAAAAAATCATTTCGATTGACCTCAGATTAAAAAATTTGCCGTTTGGGCTGAAAGAATATATTCCTGCAAACAAACCAATACTGGGTTTGGCATTAAGTGGCGGCGGTGCAAGGGGAATTGCACAAATAGGTGTGTTAAAAGCACTGGAAGAAGAAAGGATTGAAACGGAGATAATAGTAGGAACAAGCATGGGAAGCATTGTTGGAGGACTTTATTCCTCTGGATATAGTGTTGATGAACTAGATTCAATTCTTACTCATACAGATTGGGACGAATTACTTTCTTTAGGTAATGAAACGAGCAGACGTGAGCTGTTTGTTGACCAGAAAATTACTGATGATAGAGCATTATTAACCTTAAGGCTTGAGGGATTAAAACTAATAATACCAACATCACTCAGTAATGGGCAAAAGCTTTCAAACTATTTATATCTTTTAGCAAGCAAAGCCCCGGTACATCCAAAAAATAGTTTTGATGATCTATGGAAAAAATTTAGAGCTGTTTGTACAGATCTTATATCCGGCAAGATGGTTGTAATTGATAGAGGATCGTTAGGCAGGGCAATGCGCGCCAGCTCGAGTGTATCTTTTTTACTCAAACCTATAAAATGGGATGATTGGCTGCTTGTTGACGGTGGGTTGGTATCAAATATTCCAGTCGGCGTTGTTAAGCAATATGGTGTCGATCTGGTAATAGCGGTAAACACGACAAGTCCGCTGCGCACTGTAAAAGAAATTGATTTACCCTGGGAGATAGCAGATCAGGTTGTAAGCATTCCATTAAAAAAACTAAATGATTTGGATTTGACAATTGCAGATATTGTAATAACCCCGCAATTGAACAACCGGACAGCTACTAACTTTGTAAATGTAGATTCTCTTATTCATATAGGATACAATAACACTCTTCTGGTAATTAGCAGCATTAAGTCAAAGATTGATTCAGTTTTTAAAAGAAAAATTAATCAAAAAGAATTTTATGTAAAAAATATTATAAGAAATGAACAGACGGAAAAGGATCTAAATCTTTTGATAAACAAATATTTAGTAATGGATTCAATTCTAAGTACGGATATTATTAGAGATTTAGTAAAACTTTATGAATCGGGTAAATATAATAGTATAAGAATAGAATTAACTGAACTACAAGACTCTACAGAAATAGAATTTATTTACAAACTTAACCCCGTTGTTAAACAAGTAAAAACAATTGGCATAACACAAGTTGATAGTGTTATGGTCAATACAATTATTTCTTCTTTAAATAATAAACCATATAACGAAAAACTTATTGCCCTTACAATTTCCAGCATCTTAAAAAAATATAGGCAGAAGGGATATTTATTAGCAGACTTTAAGAGTATAGACTTTGATGAATTAACCGGGGCCCTTTTACTATATTTTGATGAAGGATTAATTTCCGAGATTCAAATTGAAGGAAATTATACGGAGGCATCTTTAATTACCAGAGAAATACCTTTAAAGGCTGGAGATTATTTTGTGTATGATAAAGTTAAAAGGGCGCTTGATAATTTAAGAAGTACCGGATTCTTTAACGACATAAACATGTATGTTGTAGAAGAAAAAGGGCAAAACATTCTTAAAGTAATAGTTGATGAAAAAATATCAAGTGTTTTGCGTCTTGGTTTTCTTTTAGACGAAACTTATAATGCACAATTTAGTCTTGATATAAGAGATGAAAATCTTTTTGGCACAGGCACAGACATTGGTCTTTTTCTGTATGGCGGGGCAAGCAATAGAGCCTATATCTTCGAATTGAAAAATCATAGGATATTGAAGACATATTTGACATATAATATCAGTGCATATTATAAGTTTAGCGATATAGATGTCTATCAAGATAAAAAAACCGACTCGGACAAAACATTTTCCAGAGAAAAAACTGGCGAGTATAGACAAATATTCTATGGTGCATCTTTATCCTTGGGAACACAGATAGAGAAGTTTGGCAATTTGATTTTCACCGGAAAGTATCAAATTGATGAAGTAAAAAACATACTCGGTGCTGAGGTAGAACCTTTTAAAACCACCTTGGTTAGTGTTGGTATTAATGCAGTTGTTGATAATATGGATAGGTATCCTTATCCCCAACAAGGGTTATACTTTAGAGGATTCTATGAAACCGCGCAAAGTTTTCTTGGAGGGGACGAAGGATTTACAAACATTGGATTTGATTCCCGGTATTTTTTTAAAATAGGGGAAAGGAGCACAATAGTGCCCAGGTTAAAAATAGGATTTGGCGATGAAACACTGCCGTTAAGTGAACAGTATTTATTAGGTGGTATGGATTCCTTTTTTGGTATGAGACAAAATGAATTCCGGGGAAGACAAATATTCCTAACATCACTTATGTATAGAATAGAATTACCTTTCCAAATTTTCTTTAATACATATCTAAAATTTAGATATGATCTTGGATCAACATGGGATGTACCATCACAAATAAAATTTAAAGATTTACGTCATGGAATAGGCGCAGTAATTTCTTTCGATACTCCAATCGGGCCAGCCGACTTTGGCATTGGAAGAAGTTTTTTATTAAGAAAAAATCTGCCGGATAATCCGATTTCGTGGGGAGATGTTGTTTTCTACTTTTCAATAGGGTACAAAGTAAATATTAGCCCCTCTTATTTTTAGCCAGCTTATAAAGTTCAATATACTGATCTGCAGAATGTCTCCACGAATAATCTTTTGCCATCCCGTTTTGTTGAATTTTAATCCATACTTTAGGATTGTTGAAATTGTTTAACGCACGTTTAACGCTTTTGTATAATGCAAGACCTGTGTGGTCGCCAAAAGTAAAACCAGTACCGGTATTAAATCCAAAATGATTTAATGCATCCCAATCATTAACCGTATCTGCTAACCCACCCGTTTTCTTTACAACAGGAACGGTCCCATATTTTAAACTATAGATTTGATTTAATCCGCATGGTTCATAAAGCGATGGCATAAGAAATAAATCAGCGCCAGCTTCTATTAAATGAGAAAGCTCATTATTATAACCAATATAAGCACCAACTTTATGTGGAATTTTATGGGCCAACTGTCTGAATAAATTTTCATATTGTTCCTCACCGCTTCCTAATATTATCCACTGAGCATTTAATTCCATAAGTTTATCAATAGCCAGGGCAAAAATATCAAACCCTTTCTGAGAAACCATTCTGGATATAATTCCAACAAGAGGAACCTTTTCATTAAAAGGCATATTGAAATGATTTAGCAGGATCTTTTTATTTTTCTTTTTCCCGCTCAAATCTTTAGCAGAGTAATTATGTGGAATATGAATATCGGTTTCGGGGTTCCACACATTATAATCAACACCATTTAGTATTCCGAATAAATCTTTCTTTCTTTCTTTTAAAATAACATCTAATCCCGCACCAAGCTCCGGCTTCAGAATTTCGTGGGAGTATTTATTACTCACAGTATTAAGGATATCAGCAAATAAAATTCCTGTTTTCATAAAGGAAAAAGAACCATTGTGTTCAACAGGTCCACCAGGATAAAACCACTTTTTATTTATTTCCGCATTTAATAGTGTAGTCTCTGAGAACAAGCCCTGATAACCAATGTTGTGAATTGTGAACAGTGATGCAGTATGGTCGAATAATTTATCCCAGTTATAATTATCTTTTATGAACAAAGGAAGCAATCCTGTTTGCCAATCATTACAATGTATGATATCGGGAGCCCATTGCAGCCTTTGAAGTGTTTCAATGACAGCTTTGGTGAAAAGTATAAATCTTTCATCCTCATCCGAATCGTTTGTATAAATACGATGTCTGTGAAAATAGTGGGGACAGTCAATAAAGTTTACTTCAACGTTTGAACCGGGCAATATGCTTTGATGTATATGAACAGGTCGAATGATGCTGTTGATCCTTACAGGCATTTCACCAATATCCCAGTTATAGTATAGTCCGTGCTTTAATTCATCTATAACAAAATACTTTGGTATAAATAATTTTACTTCGCACCCAAGTTTTTCCAATTCTCCCGGTAAAGATCCGGCAACATCAGCAAGCCCACCTGTTTTGGCATAAGGTACTGCCTCGGTTGAAACAAATGCTATTTTCATAAATGATTTAAGTTATAAATAAATGTGAGAAATAAAAATATTAAATTATATTTAATTATAAAGATGTTTTATAAAATAAATTACAGGGATTATGATGAATATTAAAATTAATGACCTTTCCGTTTTTACAGCAGGAGAAAAGAAAAATACACCGTTCGTTCTTGTTCATGGATTTCCTTTCGACCACAGTATGTGGGACGCGCAGGTAAAAGAATTTAGCAAACAATTTTATTGCATTACGTATGATATAAGAGGAATGGGGGAATCCTCCGCTGGTGACGGACAATTTACGATGGAATCATTTGTTGATGATCTTGAAATAATTGTTGACGAACTAAATTTGAAAAAGCCAGCGCTATGCGGTTTGTCGATGGGGGGATATATATCATTGCGTGCTGTAGAAAGAATGGAAGCAAAATTTAGTTCGTTAATATTATGCGATACAAAATCTGACCCAGACAATTCCGAAGGCAAACTTAAAAGAGCAGCAGGAATCAAAATGATTAATGAAGAAGGCGTTGAAAAATTTGTTCGGCAATTTGTTCCTAATTGTTTTTCGGAAAACTTTATGTCAGCACATAAAGAGGAATACAAAAATGTAATAAACAGATCTCAACATAACAGCCCAAAAGGTGTGAAGGGTTGTTTGCTTGCAATGGCGGGGAGAACCGACACAACACCATTTCTGCAAAATATTTCAATTCCCACTTTAGTTATTTGTGGAGAAAAAGATAAATTAACAACACCAGCAGTGATGAAGTCAATGGCGGACAAAATCAATAATTCAGAATTCATAATTATAAGTGGTGCGGGGCATATGTCTCCTGTTGAATCCGTAAATATATTTAATCAGAAGGCAAAAGATTTTTTAATAAGATAGAAAGTTAAATATTCTTCCCATTAGGTGCCATGTAAAAGGAAGGTTCAAAGAATAATTTCTATATATTATTTGTTAAATTTTTATTTAATTTTATATTATTATTGTGAAGTGCATAAAACTATAGTTAAACAAAGCTCAATAAAAGAGTACCTCATAATCTATAAACTCCCCATTTATATAATTAAACTTGGCACTGAAAAATTTTTCTTCGAATAACCATGGAATAAAATGTTTATCTCCCGGCCACAAATTTATTTCCAGAAGTTTATCATTTGGGATCCATGCAAGATCACCTTCTTTTGAAATTATCAGGTCTCCCTCAAATTCAGTAGTTGTAAAAAGAAAAACATACCAGTCTTCCTTACCATCAAATAATGGAAACGTTATAAATCCTTTCATGTTCGGGTTTTTGATAGTTAATCCGCATTCCTCCTTAATTTCTCTTTTTACACATTCTTCCGGGCTTTCACCATGTTCAAATTTTCCACCCAAACCATTCCATTTTCCCCGATGATAATCATTGTCTTTTTTTACTCTGTGCAGCATTAATGTGGTGTTCTGTTTTTCATCTATTATGTAGCACAGCGTTGCAAGTTTCATATATTTCTTTTAATATTCTGTTAAATAATTTGATAAAATAAAAAATTAGAATTACTATTTACAACGAAATAAATAATCTTATTGTAACAAAAAGATAATATTTTACAAACTGTTATTTATTTTTATTTATATTGTTTAATAAAAGTTTTTATTCTTATTAAAAATAAAAATTTGGGAAGTAATGTTAATGAAAAAAAACATTGAGATGGAAACAATTGTTGGAGAAGAAGAGAATTTATTACAAACACCAATCGAAGAAGAGACAAGCATACGGAAATTAAGGTATGACACTGAGTTTGTAATAAGCGCAGCAAAGAACAAAGACGAAGAAGACGAAGAAGACGAAACAGATGATGACGATGATTATTACCATGAAGATGATGAAGAAAAGGAAAATCCCTTCGACAGAGAACCAACCGATAAGGAAATAGATAATAGCGATATTCCTATAGTAAATCCCGAAGATGATTTGCTGGACGATGAAGAAGAGATACCCCTTAATTGATTACATACCAAGATATAGCTTGCTCAACAAATAATTTTTAACATAATCGGTAATCCCATCCTCAATAGATGTAACAGGTTTTGTGTACCCGGCATCCCGGATCCTTGTTAGGGACGCTTCTGTAAAATATTGATATTTTTCTGCGAGATGTTTGGGGAGATCTATATATTCAATATTTACAGTGATCCCCATCGCCTTAAATAATATGCTTATCAGATCATTCCATGTTCTCGCTTTTCCAGTGCCAACATTAAACAAACCGCTCTTTTCTCTATGGTCTAAGAAATGTAATGTCATATCAACCGCACTTTTTACGTAAATAAAATCTCGCATTTGTTCACCGTCCCTATATTCAGGGTTGCCGGATTTAAACAGCTTTACTTTACCGGTATCTCTTATTTGTTCAAAAGCCTTATGAACCACACTTCTCATATCGGCTTTGTGGTATTCATTTGGACCGTAAACATTAAAATATTTTATACCCACTATATCTTTAAAAGCATTATTATTCAATGCCCATAAATCGAACAGATTTTTAGAGTAGCCATACATATTCAGAGGGCGCAAGGAACCACAAGCAGTTTTATCATCATCAAATCCTGTACTGCCATCACCATACGTTGCTGCCGAAGAAGCGTAAATAAATCGTATATTATTCCCCAAACAATATTCAGCAAGTGTTTTAGTATATTTATAATTGTTTGTTAAGAGATAATCGGCATCTGTTTCGGTAGTTGAAGAGTTAGCCCCCATGTGTATAATGGCATCTGTTTCGCTATACTTGCCATCATTTAATAGTTCGAGAAAGTTGTTCTTGTTTACGAAATCATTGAACTTAAGCTCAACAAGATTCTTCCATTTTTCATCTTTGCCAAGTTCATCTACTATAATAATATCTTTCTCGCCTCGTTTGTTTAATTCCCAAACAATAGCGCTGCCTATAAAACCTGCTCCGCCGGTTACAATGATCATTTTATTGCCTATGAGATGAATTAACTTAGTTTATAATGCGAAGCAATTTAATTATATTTAAAATCCTTTACAAAATGACGAATTACAACGGGCAAGCATGTTCGTATATAGATAGGAAACTATTTAATCAAACAACCTTTGGTTTTTCTGATTGCAGTTGAGAAATAATTTTTAGAGGAGCATCCGTTTTTATAAATAATCAATTTTTGTGGGAACAAATTAAAATGTCTATTACATTAAAGCAGCTTCAAAACATATTAAAGGAAAGAATTCTTGTGCTTGATGGGGCAATGGGTACATTGATTCAAAGCCAAAAACTTAGCGAAGAAGACTTCAGAGGTGAAAGATTTAAAGATCATCCTGTTCCTTTAAAGGGAAATAACGATCTTCTTAGTATTACACAACCTGAAATTATAAAAGGCTTTCACAGGCAGTATTTTAGAGCTGGAGCAGATATTGTTGAAACAAACACGTTTAACGGAACAGCAATATCCCAGGCAGATTATAAAACAGAAGATCTCGTTTATGAAATAAATTATGGGGCGGCAAAAATTGCAAAAAAAGTTGCCGAAGAGTTTACAATAAAAGAACCCGGCAAGCCCAGATTTGTTGCCGGTTCTATGGGGCCCTCCACCAAATCACTTTCAATTTCACCGGATGTGAATGATCCCGGCTACAGGGCAATTACTTTTGATCAGGTTGTTGAAGCATATACTGAGCAGGCAAGAGGACTAATCGATGGAGGCGTGGATTTACTTTTGGTAGAAACAATAATCGATACACTTAATGGCAAAGCAGTTATTTATGCAATCGATGAATATTGTTCAAAGCATAAAATAGATATTCCGGTGATGATTTCCGGATCTATTATAGACCAAAGTGGAAGGACACTATCGGGACAAACAATCGAGGCTTTCTGGACTTCCGTATCTCATACAAAAAACTTGTTAAGTGTAGGAATTAATTGTTCACTCGGAGCTGAGCAGATGAGACCATTTGTCGAAGATCTTTCATCCATTGCAGATAAACCAATGTCTGTTTATCCTAATGCAGGGTTACCAAATGAAATGGGTGATTATGACGAAACACCTAAAATAACTTCATCAGTAATTGAGGAATTTGCGAAAAATGGTTTTGTTAATATAGTTGGTGGCTGCTGCGGCACAACTCCAGAACATATTAAAGCAATATCTGATGCGGTTAAGAAGTATGAGCCAAGAGTTGTTCCAAAACAGGAACCTCAATTGTACTTGAGCGGGCTGGAACCGGAAATTATTCAACCGGAAAAAAACTTTATTAATATTGGAGAAAGAACTAATGTTGCCGGTTCCAAAAAGTTTGCAAGACTTATCAAAGAAGATAAGTACGAGGAAGCACTTTCAGTTGCCCGCCAACAAGTAGAAAACGGAGCACAGATTCTTGATGTGAATATGGATGAAGGAATGATAGATTCGGAAGAAGCCATGACAAAATTCCTTACTCTACTGGCATCCGAACCGGATATTGCCAGGGTTCCGATTATGATCGATTCATCAAAATGGTCTGTAATAGAAGCCGGGTTAAAATGTGTGCAGGGCAAAGGAATTGTTAACTCGATTAGTTTAAAAGAGGGAGAAGAATCATTTGTTAAGCAAGCACGAAAAATTCTTCAGTATGGTGCGGCGGTTATTGTAATGGCATTTGATGAAGACGGGCAAGCAGATACTTATGAGAGAAAGATAGAGGTGTGCGGGCGTGCATATCGGATATTGACAGAAGTCGTTGGATTTCCACCGCAGGACATCATTTTCGATCCTAACATATTAACTGTAGGAACAGGCATTGAAGAACATAACAACTATGCGGTAAACTTTATTGAAGCAGTAAGATGGATAAAACAAAACCTACCACTTACAAAAGTTAGTGGGGGTGTTAGTAATATATCATTTTCTTTCAGGGGGAATAATACAGTTCGCGAGGCAATGCATGCGGCATTTCTCTACCATGCAATTAAAGCAGGTATGGATATGGGAATTGTGAATGCGGGTCAGTTAATAGTATATGAAGAAATTCCTAAAGAATTCTTAGAAAGAGTTGAAGACGTTCTTCTTAACAGGAGACCGGATTCTACAGAAAGATTAATTGAGTTTGCCAAATTAATAAAGGGAAATGGCAAAAGTGAAGAAAAGAAAGATGAATGGCGAAACGCAACAGCCGTGGAAAGGTTAAAACATGCAATTGTAAACGGTATTGTTGAACACATTATAGAAGACACGGAGGAGGTTAGACAAAAGTATTCTAAGCCTATTGAAGTAATTGAAGGACCATTAATGGAAGGAATGAATATCGTCGGAGATCTTTTTGGTTCGGGTAAGATGTTTCTTCCGCAGGTGGTTAAGAGCGCCAGGGTAATGAAAAAAGCGGTTGTGTATCTTGAGCCCTTCATCAAGGCTCATCCCCCCGACTCTTCCGAAGCAGACGGGAAATCTTTAAGACAGACTTCCGGTAAGATATTGCTTGCAACCGTAAAGGGAGATGTACATGATATCGGTAAGAATATTGTTGGGGTAATTCTTGGCTGTAACAATTATGATGTGATAGACCTTGGTGTGATGGTTCACTCAGAGAAAATACTTCAGGCAGCGATTGATGAAAATGTTGATATTATTGGTTTAAGCGGGTTAATAACCCCATCTCTTGAAGAGATGATACATGTTGCTAAACAAATGGAACGAAAGGGAATAAAATTACCGCTGCTTATTGGCGGGGCAACTACTTCACGTATTCACACAGCAGTTAAGATTGCACAAAACTATAGCGGACCCACAATTCATGTCCTGGATGCTTCCCGGAGTGTGCCGGTTGTCAGCAAGCTGTTGAATAAAGAAAAAAGAGGGGAATTTATAAAGAACATAATAAAAGAGTATTCACAAGCAAGAGAAGATTATCTTAAAAGAAAATCCAACAAAAAATTTATAAAAATTAATGATGCTAGAGAGAACAGATTAAAGATTGATTGGAGTGCAGAAAAAATAGTTAAACCAAAAAAGATAGGTATAACTATTCTGCAAAGTATTTCGCTCGAAAAGTTGAAGAAACACATTGACTGGACGCCTTTCTTTTTAACATGGGAACTTAAAGGAAAGTACCCTAAAATTTTTAAAAACGAAAAGTATGGGGTCGAATCAAAAAAACTTTTTGATGACGCAAACAAACTGCTTGATAAAGTAATCAAAAATAAAAAATTAACAGCAAACGGTGTAATTGGACTGTTCCCGGCAAACACCGTTGGTTACGACGATATCGAAATTTATTATGATGAGAATCGGGACAGGGTAATTACAGTTCTTCATACATTAAGACAACAAATGAAAAAAGCTAAGGGGCAGCCTAACCTGGCACTTGCTGATTTTATTGCTCCGAAGAAAAGCGGTGTTAAAGATTATATCGGTGCATTTGCGGTAACAGCTGGAATAGGAATTGAAAAACTTGTAGATGAATATGAAAAGCAAAGCGATGATTATAACAGCATTATGATAAAAGCATTGGCAGACCGTTTTGTAGAAGCATTTGCAGAATATTTGCACTTGATTGTTAGGAAGGAATACTGGGGTTCTTCTGGCGAAGAATGTTATACAGTAGAAGAACTACTTAGTGAAAAATATTCTGGAATTCGCCCGGCGCCCGGCTATCCGGCACAACCCGATCATACAGAAAAACTGTTAATATTTGATCTGCTAAATGTTGAAAAGAACACAACGATTAAGTTAACCGAAAACCTGGCGATGTATCCCGCTGCATCAATTAGCGGATTATTCTTTGCCTCTCCGCATGCGAAATATTTTAACCTGGGAAAAATAGAGAAGGACCAGGTGCTTGATTACCATCGTCGAAAAGGATTAAGTGTTGATGAGGTAGAGAAATGGCTTGCAACAGTATTAAATTATTAGTTTTTGCATTATAACAAAGGGCAATTATTATGAAAGAAAAAGTAAGCTGTTCATGGCCTGCAGGCGATCCGCTAATGATAAAATATCATGATAAGGAATGGGGTAAACCGGTTCATAGCGACAAAATATTATTTGAGTTTCTTCTTTTAGAAGGATTCCAGGCAGGACTGAGCTGGAGTACTATTCTAAATAAAAGAGAAAATTTCCGCAAGGCATTTGATAACTTCGACTTTAACAAGATTGTAAAATATAAAAAGCACAAAATAAACTCCCTGATGCAGGATGCCGGAATAATAAGGAACAAACTAAAAATTGAATCGGCAGTTAGTAATGCAAAGTCTTTTTTGGAAGTAAGGAAAGAGTTCGGAACATTTAATAAATATATCTGGGGATTTGTTAAAGGAAAACCGATCAATAATAAAAGAAAATCTTTAAAAGATATTCCGGCGTCAACAAAACTTTCTGATGCAATTAGTAAAGACCTTAAAAACAGGGGATTTAAATTTGTTGGTTCAACTATAATTTATGCACATATGCAGGCAACCGGAATGGTGAATGATCACACAACTAATTGCTTTAGATATAAAGAGATTACAGGATTTAAATAAAGTGTAATACAATATATTGATCCGTCTCATTTTATAATACACAAAAGACCCTGTAGTGCTTGTGATTTTGGGGGGTGAAAAACCACTTAATTAATCGATTTATAATCCTTATTTTCCACTTAACACATTTAAGTGACCTATTATATGAGCATTTCTTATTTTTAATGTTCAATCAGAGAAAAACAAAATTTTTACTGTAACGTTTTATAAAAACTTATCGTCTTAAATATGAAAATAATATCAATCAATTGTTAAGTTAAAAATATGAGAAATCTAAATAAATCAACCTGGATTAAAATAGCTTCAACCTTGGGAATTGTCATCATCGGATTTCTAATTATGTCTAGTCTTGGTTCAACAGAAAAACAGAGCAACAAGCATGAAATTCCTCCCGAAGTACGGTTGGTTAAAACAGAATCGGTAAACTTTGGTGATTTAACCTTAGAGATTGAAGGCAATGGTGTGGTTCAATCACAGCGCACATTAAACTATGTATCTGAAGCAACCGGTGTTTCATTGTTTGCAAAAAACGATTTAAAAGATGGAACATTTGTTCGTAAGGGAGAAACAATCATCAAGGTAGATTCGCGTGAAGTAGAAAACACACTATTTACACTACGTTCGGAATTTATGAACGGGTTGGCAACCGTTCTGCCGGATATTAAAGTTGAGGATGTTGATGCATACAATAGATGGTATAATTACTTCATTAATTTGGATATTCATAAAACAACACCGGAACTGCCGGAGATCTTAAGCTCGCAGGAAAAAATTAAACTGAGCGGGCGGGGAGTGTTTAGTAAATATTATGCTGTTAAAAACCAGGAAATACTCTTATCGAAATACATAATTGTTGCGCCATTCAGCGGCTATTTAAACTCACAGGGAATTATCGAAGGGAGCTTTATTTCAAAGGGGCAGCAGCTTTTTTATTTGAGCGATGCTAAGAATGTTGAAATTGCTGTTCCGCTATTAGTTGATGAAATTAATCTTATTGATTTTTCCAAAACACCCACAGTTAAAATATATTCTAATAAAAACAAAGAAGAAGTTTTACGAGGAAAAATTTACAGGAAAGAAACTATACTAAATAGAAACTCTCAAACATTAAACGTATACGTTACGTTTTACAACAAGAATCTTAATCCTTACTTCCTGCCGGGTAATTATATCTCTTTACAAATAAGTGGAAAGAAGCTTTTTGATGTTGCCCGGATTCCGAGATATGTAGTTGATAACGAGCAGAATGTATTTACTATGGAAGATGGAAAATTA
>Ga0114949_10000535_pt1 | contig 20696 bp, 22 predicted proteins | sample N074metaG_FD_83505 | JGI IMG/M metagenome (GOLD analysis project Ga0114949, IMG submission 83505) | Deep subsurface microbial communities from Kermadec Trench to uncover new lineages of life (NeLLi) - N074 metaG | ecosystem: Environmental > Aquatic > Marine > Ocean trench > Sediment | place...
AATGTCAGTGCAACAAATACGGCGCACCGTGCCAGTGTGACAACAGGCGCAGGCCTACAACTTTTCCAGGTAGCTCTGGTACTCAAAAGTCGTAATGCGCTTGCGAAATTCGGCAATTTCCTGCTCCTTGGTCAGAGCGTAGATGCGTTGGACCTCACTGCCGAGATTGGTCTTGATAAACTCTGACTCACTGAATATTTTGACGGCATCCTGAATATAAACGGGTAACAAATCTCTCTCCTGAGAGTAGCCGTCACCGGTGATGGGCTCCCCGGGGTCCAGGTTTTGCTTGATACCTTCCAGCATGGCCGATAATAGCACAGCAAACAGCAGATAGGGATTGGCGTCGGCTCCTGCGACACGGTGTTCCAGGCGCCTGGCGGCGTTGTTGCCCGCGGGCACGCGAATGGCAACCGTACGGTTTTCATAGCCCCAGCTGGGAAAGGTGGGAGCGTGGCAGCCGGGCTGAAAGCGTCGGTAGGCGTTATAGGTGGGCGCAAAAATCGCCACCGAGTCGGGCATGTAGCGCAGACAGCCGCCTATGGCATGGCGTAGCAGGTCAGTACCCAGTTCACTGCCGTCGTTGAAAATATTATTGCCCTGTTCGTCCAGTAAGCTGCAGTGCACGTGCATGCCGTTGCCTGCCTCATCCTCAAAAGGCTTGGCCATAAAGCTGGCGATCAGGCCGTGTTTGGCAGCCACACCCTTAATCAGGCGCTTCATCTGGAGAATTTGTTTGGCGGCCAGTACCGGGCTGTCCACATGTTGCATATTGATTTCGTACTGGGAGGGTGCGGACTCCTTGACAATGCCGTCAAATGGCAGGTCCTGCAGTTCGCAGGCGATGCGAATATCTTCAATCATTTGAAAATGATCGTTCAGCACATCCAGGCCGTAGGTGTTACCCCCCACGGGTGTGCCCCCGGCCGGCGACGGGCAAGTGTGTATCGGTGTACTTTGATCCCAGGTCACCAGGCTGAACTCCAGCTCGGCTGCCACCACGGGTTTCCAGCCGGCTTCCTGGAAGCGCGCAACGACCTGTTTGAGAACATGGCGCGGGTCGCCCATGTAGGGAGAGCCATCGGCGTTAAACATGGAGAGCATGATCTGGCCGTGTTGGCCATTGGCGGCCCAGGGTGTGGGCAACAGAGAACCTTCCACGGGCCGGCAAATACCATCGGCATCACCGGAAGCAAAAACCAGTTCTTCAACATCGCGGCCCCAGATATCCAGGCTCAGGGCTGTTTTCGGGAGTTTGAGTTCGCCATCGAATATTTTACCCAGCTTATGACGGGGTAGCCATTTGCCGCGCATGACGCCGTTGCAATCGGGTAGGAGTGCTTCGATGGTAGTAATTTCTGGATGGGCCCGTAGGAACCAATCGGCTTCGACTGACATGCTTGTCACCGTACCCTATACCCGTAAAGCAGCACTATCCAGACTTTCACTGGTGAGCTCAATGCCCCAAGTGGGGCAGCCCCTGATACAAGGGCCTTGGTGGCTATTGTGGTCCCATATAAATGGTCAGTGGGTCGGCACCGGCCGCTTCGCTTACGCAGGACATGGCGTTGATAAACAGGGAAAACAAATCGGTCTGCGAACTGACATCAAGCTTGCGATAGATGCCCTTGCGGTGGCGGCGCACGGTTTCCAGTGCGATGCCCAGTCGCTCGGCTGACACGTCGGTGCCATAGCCACGCAGCATCAGTTCCAGCACGTCCTTTTCCCGGGGAGACAGCAAGGAAGAGCCAAAGGTGTGAAAGGCGAGGTCTATCTGGTGATCTATGCCGGGTTGGATGAGGTAAGTGGTGGAGAAATTACCGTGCTCGCTGTGAGATTTCAACAGTTCTGAGACCGGTTCCGCCAGCAGGTACAGGCGCTCGTACTCCGCATCGGAGAAGGGGCCGTGTTTGGGCAGGCGCATCATACTAAAATTGATGACATTGCCCGCGTGCAGTTTGGCCAGGTAAATGGCCTCATCCACGGTGCCCGTGTCAGCGTAATAGTCACGGTAATAATCAGATTGTTGCAGTTTACCGGCAGTGACCCGGGACAGGCGATAAATTTTGGCCCTGGGTCTGTCCATAGACGTTTGGAAAAATGGGTCTTCCCGGAAGGGGCCATCCAGGTAGCTGTCTATTTGAGACGCAACAGCGTCCTGGGGAATCTCGTGATATAGCACCCGGGGGGGTAAATCATTGTGGTATAGCCAGAATTGCGGATAGTCTATTTTTACCTGGCCGTTGATGGCCTGTACCAGGGTAGAGAAAAACGCATCGGTTCCCAGGGCCGCGATAACCTGGGAGATATCCCGGTTCCATTTACTAAGTTGGTCTCGTTCGCTCATTCGGTGCCACAAAACTCCACGCTTTCATATGTGCCCCATATTGGGCAGGGCGCAGACGCTTGTCAATTCCTGAGGGAAATCTACTTGGTTTCAGTTTGGGTAAGAAGACGCGCTATACTCGAACTCTATCAAACCTGGGGTTTAGCGTTGCACAGACTAGCTGCCAATATCGAAGCGTACAACGAGACAGTACCCATGGAATTTACCCGGGCGCTGCTGGTACAGGCCCGGGCCCACCAATTGGATGTGGACGCTATCCTGCGCGCCGCGCGCTTCCCCTTCGACCCGATAACAGGTCATTCACCAACCGTGTTTGTCTCCCGCGAGCAATACAGTCGACTCTGTTTGGAGTTATTCAGGGAGTTGGGCGACGAGTCGGGCGGGGTTATGCCCGGTGCAAGGACGCCACCGGGAACCACTCGTATGATGGCTCTGAGCATGTTGAGCAGTGCCTCGCTGCTGGCCGCAATGCGCAGAGCGATAGAATTTAATGCCTGCTGCCGCGTTCCCTCGGGTGCGAATATTCGTAATGAAATACAGGTAGACCGGCAGCGCAAAGAGGTGACCTTGTCTTACCTGTCCAGCGAGGACAGCCCGGAAGCGCAGCACAACGTGCTGTGCAGTATGGCGATGTGGCTGCGGTTTTGTGGCTGGTTGATTGGCCAGCACATTGATATCAGCCGCGCTGGCTCGGCGGGCCCAAGGCCAGACTTCATGGCGGGAATCAGGCATTTTTTCCCCTGCCCGATAAGCTATGACCAATCGTCTAACACGGTTACCTTCAGCTCGCGCCACATGGATGCCCGGTTGATACGCAGTGAAGCACAGCTGAACGACTTTTTGGCCCTGGCGCCCTATTACATGGTCATTGAACCCCAGGCCAGCACCGGGAGTGTCAGCTATCAGATTCGGGAAATTCTGGGTGATGATTTCCACGCGGAGCTGCCCAGTTTTGAGGAGCTTACCGATTTACTGTGCATGTCGGCGCGTACCCTGCGACGGCGTCTCGATAAAGAGGGCACCTCCTACCAGCGTATCAAGGACAACGCCCGCCGCGACGTGGCCATAACGCTGCTGAGTCGCGAGGGGCTCACGGTCAGTGAAGTGGCGGAGCAAGTAGGTTTTAGCGACCCCAGTGCGTTTCACCGCTCGTTTAAGAAGTGGACGGGGCAATCGCCGGGGTCATATCGGTAAGCTGTCAGGTCTTGAATGTGGGCTTTTTTGAGTTTGGGCCGGAGCTTGGGCACTGGTATCGCCTCGCAAGACACGCCGTGAATCCTTCCATGGAGGCTCGCTGCAGCCATCCCTGGCTGCAGACGGTCTTGCGAGGCGATACCAGCCCCCAAGCTCCTGGAAAGCTGCGACAAAATTACTTTAAACGGCTGCTTCAAGCGGGCATTGAGGACACCGGGTCATGTCTGGTTGTTCGTTTTACCGAAAATTACAACGGAATCAGAGAATAGGGCTGTGGATACCTATGCAGGACCGTGGAGCGCATGGACGCGCGATACGAGCCTCCATGGATGGATTCACGGCGAGTCCTGCATAGGTATCCACAGCCCTATTCTCGGGTTCGTTCGCTGAATTTCGACTAAGAAGAACAGCTAATCTCAAGACTCTTACCCCAATCCGGCGCCGGCTTGGCATAGTCTTCCATGCCCGGGTGGTCATCAAAGGGGCTCTGCACCAGCGTCAGAAGTTTGTCCACTTTGCTAAAATCGTCGTCATTCACCGCCGCATCGATGGCCTGCTGGGCCAGGTAATTACGCAGAATGTATTTGGGGTTAATGGCGTGCATGGCCCGAAGGCGCTGCTCGTCGGATTGCTGTTCTTTGTGTAGTCGCTGCCGATACAAGGTGAACCAGTTGTCGAAGGCCTGGCGGTCGACAAAATCATCGCGCAGCGGGGGCGTGGTTTCATCTTTTTGGATCTCGGCCAGGCGGCGGAAGAAAGTACTGTAGTCTCGGCCTTCGGCAGCCAACAGGTGCAGCAGTTGTTGCACCAGGGCCTGGTCTTCGTCCAATTCCGTCGCCAGCCCCAGTTTTCGGCGCATCAATGCACTGTAGTGGCTCACCAGTGCGGGGCGGTACAGCTCCAGCGCTGCCTCAATCCGGTCTTCTGGGATAAGGCTGGTGAGGGCCTGGGCCAGGGCGTGGCAATTCCACAGACCGATGCTGGGTTGTTGATCGAAGGCATAGCGCCCGCCGTGGTCGGAGTGATTGCAGATTAAACCGGGCTGATAGTCATCCAGAAATGCGAAGGGACCAAAGTCGAAAGTGTCACCGACAATGGACATATTGTCGCTGTTGAGTACGCCGTGGGCAAACCCCTGGGCCTGCCAGCCGGCCACCAGTGTTGCCGTGCGGCGTACCACTTCGCGCAACAGAAGTTCATGCTTGTCGGCCTCGCCGGTGAAATCCCGGAAGTGCCGCTCTATCACGTAGTCAGCCAACTCCCTCACCCGCTGGGGCCGCCCGGTGTAGTGAAATAATTCGAAGGAGCCAAAGCGAACATGGCTGCGCGCCACCCGCAACAGGGTGGCGCCGCGCTCTTCGGTCTCGCGAAACACGGGGGTGTCGCTGGTGATTACGCACGCGGCGCGGGTAGAGGGAATGCCCAGGCCGAATACGGCCTCACTGCCCAGGTACTCGCGTATGCTGGAGCGCAAAACTGCGCGGCCATCACCCATGCGGGAGTAGGGAGTCTTTCCCGCACCTTTAAGGTGCAGGTCCCAGCGCTGCGACTGGCCAGCGGTGTCTAGTGCCTCGACCTCCCCTAACAGCAGACCCCGACCATCACCCAGCTGCGGGTTGTAGGCGCCAAACTGATGGCCCGAATAGGCCATTGCCAGGGGCTGTGAGCCCGGCAGCTGCGAGTTCCCGGAAAAGGCCTGGAGTAGGGAGTCGCTGAAATTCTCACTCGAATTCAGCCCCAGCAAACCGGCCAGGGCCTTATTGCTCGATACCAAACGGGGGTTTTCCAGCCCCTGTGGTTGCACCTTCGTATAGAAGTCCTTGTGCAGCCGCTGGAAACTGTTGTCGAATCGCAGCTGCGCGGTTTTGGGTGAGTGGTGCATCAGGAGGTCCAGTCCAGCGCCTGGGTACGCCAGTGATTGTGCCAGGCCCGGTAGACCTTGTCGCTATACTTACGACTGCCGGTGCTGCCATTGTAGGCGGCCAGCGCGCGGTGCAGTGCGTTGCCCTCGCGCTGTAGATAAAACTGTAGAATGCGGCAGCCGTATTCCAGGTTTTGTTTGGTCAGGGTGAGGTTGTCATCCGGCCGCCCGATTTCATTTTTCCAGAAGGGCATCACTTGCATCATGCCCTGGGCACCCGCTGAGGAGACGGCAAAGCGGTCAAAGTGGCTCTCGACTTCTATCACCGCCAGTACCAGTTCCGGGGGCAGGTCTGCCCGGGCACTGGCGTAGTGGATGTCCCGCAGCAGGCTCAAGCGCCGCTCCGGGTCTTTGATAAAACGGCTGAGCCGGTTCGACATGTCCACCAGCCACACTTCGGCATCGTAGCGATCTTCGAAGCTGTCTGCATTGCTAATGGTTTGTTCCAGAAAACTGCGCAGCGCCGCCAGTTCTTGCCGGTCCTGCGGCTGCGCCCACGCGCTTGCCATGCCCAGCATCAGGGCCAGTACGGCCACCGGCGTGAGAATGCGTCCTGGGGTTGGGCTGGCGAACATATTGATTACCGCTGTTGGCCAGTGCTCAGGATTTAAGCTTTGTCTGTACATAGGCTAGCGCTTCATCCAGGGGGATAAGCTCAAAGTTCTCATCGCAGCGCCCCTTGTATTCAACCTGGCCATCGGCCAGCGCGCGCTCGGCAACGACCAGGCGGTGGGGAATGCCCATTAGCTCCATGTCGGCAAACTTCACGCCGGGGCGCTCGTTGCGGTCGTCCATCAGCACGTCGATGCCGGCGCTGCGCAGCTGCTCGTACAATGCCTGGGCGTGCTCCGCCACCACCTCGGAGCGCTGCATATTCAGGGGGATAATGGCCAGTTGAAAGGGCGCCATGTTGTCGGGCCAGATAATGCCCCGGTCATCGTGGTTTTGTTCGATGGCGGCGGCCACAATCCGACTCACTCCGATGCCGTAGCAGCCCATGGTCATGGTGATGTTTTTGCCGTTTTCATTGAGCACCTTGGCCTGCATGGCCTCGCTGTACTTGGTGCCCAATTGGAATATATGGCCCACTTCGATGCCGCGTTTGATTTGCAGCTTGCCTTTGCCATCGGGGCTGAGGTCACCGGCCACCACCTCGCGCAAATCTTCTACGCGTGGCAGTGGGCAGTCCCGCTCCCAGTTAACCCCCGTGAGGTGGAAGCCATCGCGGTTGGCACCACAGATAAAATCGGCCAGCTGGGCGGCGCTGTGGTCGACAATGACGGGGATGTCCAGGCCCACCGGGCCCAGGGAGCCGAAGTCGGCACCACAGGCGGCGCGCACCGACGCCTCATCGGCCATCTCCAGTGGGGAGGCTATCCCCGCGAGTTTTTCGACTTTGGTCTCGTTCAGCTTGTGGTCACCGCGCAATACCAGTGCCACCACCGGGGCTTCATCTTCCGCCCCCCCTGCACCGCGTACAAACAGTGTTTTGACCGTGTGCTGGGGCTCTACGCGGAGAAATTCAGCCAGTTGTTCAATGGTTTTTACATCGGGCGTGGCAAGCTCTGCCATGGCGGCAGTGGGGGTGCCTCTGTCACCTGTTGGTGCCAGGGCGACGGCGGTCTCGACGTTGGCGGCGTAGTCGCCGGTGTCGCTGAAGGCGATAGCGTCCTCTCCGGACTCGGCCAATACATGAAATTCGTGGGACGTACTGCCCCCTATGGCGCCGCTATCGGCGATCACCGGGCGAAAGGTCAGCCCCAGGCGGGTAAAAATATTGGTGTAGGCCCTGTGCATGACCTGGTAGGTTTCATTCAGGCAGGCTTCGTCGGCGTGAAAGGAATAGGCATCTTTCATCAGAAATTCACGGGAGCGCATGATGCCGAAGCGCGGCCTGATTTCGTCTCTTACCTTGGTTTGAATCTGGTACAGCGTGAGCGGTAGCTGCTTATAGCTTTTGATTTCATTGCGCACCAGGTCGGTCACCACTTCCTCGTGGGTGGGCCCCAGGCAGAAATCACGGTTGTGGCGGTCTTTTATGCGCAGCAACTCGGCGCCGTATTGCTCCCATCTGCCCGACTCCTGCCACAGCTCCGCCGGTTGGATAATTGGCATACTGATTTCCTGGCAGCCGGCATTGTTCATCTCCTCGCGAACAATGCCCTCTACCTTTCTCAGTACCCGCAGGCCCAGGGGTAGCCATGTGTATAAACCCGATGCCAGTTTTCGAATAAGCCCCGCGCGCAACATCAGTTGGTGACTGATAACCTCGGCGTCCGCGGGGGTCTCTTTTTGGGTGGCAATGAGAAAATTACTGGTTCGCATGAATCTTTCCGGGTTGGGTAACAGCAGGCTGCCTAGTTTACGTCTGAACGTCGGGTCGGTACAGCGTTGCCGTCCTGCCGAGTGAATAATGACGCTAATTGCTCCCGGCGTGAGGCCAGCAATTACACCGCCGAATTCGACGGAATTTTACAAATTATGCCAAATATGCCTTGAAAACAGGCTTTTTTTCGCTGTAGGTCGAAAAACACTTGTATTGTAGCGTTTCATGTTTTATATATTCGTTTGACACTTGCGATGGCGCTGTCTTTTGTGGTTTTGGGGGATGCTCGCCGTCCGGGTTGAAACGGTGTTTTTTGTCACAAACAAAGAAGGTATTATAAAAATGGCTACCAAAAAAGCAGCTAAAAAGAAGGCTCCAGCAAAAAAGAAAGCAGTAAAAAAGGCTCCCGCCAAAAAAGTTGCCGCCAAAAAAGCGCCAGCTAAAAAAGTGGCAGCTAAAAAAGCTGTAGCGAAGAAGAAGGCACCAGCCAAGAAAGCAGCGGCTCCGGTCAAGAAGGCAACTGCGCTGAAGGCGAAGCTCACCAAGAGTCACATTTTGGCGAGTATCTCCGAAAGCACTGAGCTGACCAAGAAGCAAGTGGCCTCGGTACTGACAGAGCTGGAAACACTGATAGAGCGCAGCATCAAGAAACGCTCTGTTGGTGAGTTCACACTGCCTGGCCTGCTGAAGGTCACTACAGTGAAGAAGCCCGCTAAAAAAGCGCGCAAGGGTATCAACCCCTTCACCGGTGAAGAGACCATGTTCAAGGCCAAGCCTGCCAGCATTGCTGTCAAGGTTCGTCCCTTGAAGAAGTTGAAGGAATTCGCCGCTAACTAAGGGTCGAAACCGGTAGAGTGCAGCGAAAGCTGGCACTCTCACCACCCGCGCTGAGCTAGCTCAGCGCGGGTGACAGTCTCCATCGTACCCAGGGTGCGGTGCCGGGGTTTGCTGCCCCGTCAATTTCTTACTATTTCCACGCTTGGCCTCATTGCCCGCATAGGGTAAAATCCGCGCCTTCATTTTTTCTCCGGATACATTGAGCCACACTATGCCAATTTATGAATATCAGTGTCAGGACTGCGACCATCGAGTGGAAGTCCTGCAGAAAATCGCCGATGCACCGAGGGTGGACTGCCCTGCCTGTGACAAACCCTCGTTGAGAAAGGTGGTATCGGCCGTGGCCTTTCGCCTGAAAGGCAGCGGTTGGTATGAGACCGACTTCAAAACGGGCAACAAAAGGAATCTCGCGGGTGATGCCAAGAGCGATAAACCCAACTCGGACAAGAAAGACAAGCCAAAGCAAGCCGAGAGCACGAAGAAAGCTGACAGCGCGAAGAGCAGTACAGCCTAAAACGCCCCTGCGGGCACTACACTAGACGTTTACAACGGAAATAAAACTATGCGCAGTCATTATTGTGGCGCTCTGGGAACAACAAATATCGATGAAACCGTCACTCTGTGTGGCTGGGTTGACCGGCGTCGCGACCACGGCGGTGTCATTTTCCTGGATCTTCGCGACCGTGAGGGTATTGTTCAGGTGGTTTTTGACCCGGATACGCAGGAACACTTCCAGCGTGCCGACCGCGTGCGCAGTGAATACGTGCTGCGGGTTACCGGCCGGGTGCGCGCCCGGGGTGAAGGTTCTATCAATCCCGCCATGGCAACCGGTGAGATTGAGGTGTTGGGCAAGCAGTTGGAGATTCTCAACAAAGCCGAGACGCCACCTTTTCAACTGGATGAGCACACCGAAGTGGGCGAAGATGTTCGCCTGCACTACCGATACATGGACCTGCGTCGCCCGGAGATGCAGCAACGCTTGATTCTGCGTTCCAAAATAAGCAATCAGGTGCGCAACTTCCTGGACGGGGAGGGCTTTGTAGATATTGAGACACCCATACTCACCCGCGCAACTCCCGAGGGCGCGCGCGACTACCTGGTGCCCAGTCGCACCCATCCGGGCCAGTTTTTTGCCCTGCCGCAGTCTCCCCAATTGTTCAAGCAGCTGCTAATGGTGTCGGGTTTTGATCGATATTATCAAATTGCCCGCTGTTTTCGCGATGAAGATCTGCGTGCTGACCGCCAGCCAGAGTTCACCCAGATCGACATAGAGACAGCTTTTCTCAACGAAGAAGAAATCATGGCCATTGCCGAGCGCATGATTCGGCAGCTGTTCCAGTCGGTGCTGAATGTTGAATTGCCGGCGTTTCCCCACATGACTTATGTGGAGGCCATGCAGCGCTTTGGTTCCGATAAGCCCGATTTGCGCATAGCCCTGGAACTGGTCAGCGTGGATGACCTCATGCAACAGGTGGAGTTCAAGGTGTTCCGGGGTCCCGCTGATGATGACAACGGCCGCGTGGCCGCCCTGAAAGTACCCGGTGGTGCCAGCATCAGCCGCAAGGTAATAGACGGCTATACCAAGTATGTATCCATCTATGGTGCCAGGGGCCTGGCCTGGATCAAGGTCAATGATATCGATGCCGGCGTAGACGGCCTGCAATCCCCCATCCTGAAGTTTATGCCCGATGAAATCGTGGCCCAGCTTATGCAGCGTGTGGCGGCGGAGAATGGCGACATAATCTTCTTCGGCGCCGATACCACCAAGGTGGTCAACGAGGCACTGGGCGCGCTGCGCGTTAAAGTTGCCCAGGACCAGGGTCTGGTCTCCGATGAGTGGGCGCCCCTGTGGGTAGTGGACTTCCCCATGTTTGAAGAGGACGGCAAGGGCGGCTGGGCCGCGCTGCACCACCCCTTCACCTCGCCTGTGGGCAGCGCTGAAGAGTTGGCGGCCAGTCCCGGCACCGCCCTGTCCCGTGCCTATGACATGGTACTTAACGGCACTGAGCTGGGCGGCGGCAGTATTCGTATCCACGATGCCAGCATGCAAAAAGTGGTGTTCGGTTTGTTGGGTATAGACGACGAAGAGGCAGAAGAAAAATTTGGCTTCCTGCTCAAGGCCCTGCAATACGGCGCGCCGCCCCACGGTGGCCTGGCCTTCGGCCTGGATCGTCTGGTTATGCTGATGACCGGTGCATCGTCTATTCGCGACGTTATCGCCTTCCCCAAAACCCAGAGCGCCGCCTGCATCATGACCGATGCCCCAAGTGAAGTGAGCTCTGAGCAATTGCGGGAGCTGAATATTCGGCTCAGGCAGGTGGACCAGCCTTCCAAGGCTGAGTAGGCAGCACCATGGCCGGTCACAGTAAGTGGGCGAACATCAAGCACCGCAAGGCGGCGCAGGATGCCAAGCGTGGCAAAATCTTTACCAAGCTGATTCGCGAACTGGTCATTGCCACCAAGCAGGGGGGCCCCAACCCGGAAGATAATCCGCGCCTGCGCACCGCCATCGATAAGGCCCTGGGCTCCAATATGACCCGCGATACCATCGATAGAGCGGTGGCCAGGGGTGCCGGCACCAACGACGCGGACAATGTGGAGGAGCTGACCTACGAAGGCTACGCGCCCGGCGGCATTGCCATTTTGATCGAAGTGATGACCGATAATCGCAACCGCACGGTGGCGGAGGTTCGCCACGCCTTCAGTAAGCGCGGTGGCAATCTGGGCACAGACGGCTCGGTGGCTTATTTGTTCACCCGCAAGGGCCAAATTACCTTTGCCCCCGGTGTCGATGAGGATCGGGTCATGGATGTGGCGTTGGAGGCCGGTGCCGAGGATATGGTCGCCCACGACGATGGTTCCCTGGATATCACCACCGCCTGGGAGGAAGTCGGCGCGGTAAAATCGGCCTTGGAAGAGGCGGGCCTGAGCCCGGAAGAAGCCGAGGTGACCATGGTCGCCTCGCTGAGCGTGCCTGTGGATGCCGCCGGTGCAGAGATAATCATGGCGCTGGTGGATGCCCTGGAAGACCTGGATGACGTGCAAAACGTCTACACCAATGTCGACATCCCCGACCAGGTGCTGGACGCTCTGTAAGTCGGCTGGCATGCCCGTCACACACCTGTCTTGCCACGCACTATGCCCGTATTTTCGAAAAATTTTGCGGGACAGGCTTCCCGTCAATGCTGTATATTTGTACATGACTCAGTGCAGGCTGCCAACGGAACTTAAATGTCACTTATTCTGGGAATAGATCCCGGTTCGCGCAAAACAGGCTTTGGCATTATTAACTATGTCTCGGGCCGCAGTGATTATGTGACCAGCGGTGTGATACGCCTGCCCGCGGGTGAGTTGCCCGAGCGGCTCAAGATTATCTATGAAAGTGTGACGGAGCTGGTCGAATTGCACTGCCCCCAGGAGCTCGCCATCGAGCAGGTTTTTATGGCCAAAAACGCCAGCTCTGCCCTCAAACTGGGTCACGCCCGGGGTGCGGCCATTGTGGCCTGTGTCACCCGGGGCATGACCGTGGCTGAATATTCTGCCCGACAGATCAAACAATCGGTCGTGGGTACCGGTGCCGCCGATAAAGCGCAGGTGCAACACATGGTAAAGGCAATTTTGAAGCTGCCGGCAGAGCCCCAGGAAGATGCGGCCGATGCGCTGGCCGCCGCCCTGTGTCACGCCCACACTCAACACAGTATGATACGCCTGGTCGGTGCGAAATCGGTTCGCCGCGGCCGGCTTCGTTAACAGGACACTCCCAATGATTGGCAGAATTCGTGGCACCCTGGCGCAGAAACAGCCGCCGCTAATCCTGGTGGAGGTGGGCGGTGTGGGCTATGAAATCCAGGTCCCCATGACCACCTTGTTTCAACTGCCGGAACTGGGTGAGCCGGTGTCCCTGCACACCCATTTTGTGGTGCGCGAAGATGCCCAGCTTTTGTACGGTTTTATCGAGGAGCGCGATCGCATCCTGTTTCGCAAACTTATCAAGGTGAATGGCGTGGGCCCCAAACTGGCCCTGACCATCCTGTCCGGTATGGACGCCAATAGTTTTGTGCGCTGTATTCAACGCGATGACATGTCTTCCCTGATTGCGCTTCCCGGTGTTGGCCGCAAAACTGCCGAGCGTCTATTGGTCGAAATGCGGGACAAACTGAAAGACTGGCTGGCCCAGGCGCAGGACACCGGGGCGGGAAAAACCGGCGCGATTGTCCATCCCATTACCGATATTGTGTCGGACGCGGAGGGTGCCCTGATCGCACTGGGTTACAAGCCCCAGGAGGCCAGTCGCATGGTGACGGCGGTGAACGATGAATCCATTGGCAACAGTGAAGAGCTGATTCGCCTGGCTCTTAAATCCATGGTTAAGGCCCAGTAAAATGATAGAAACTGACCGCCTGATTGCGCCGCAACACCAGGAGCAGGGCGAGGGAGTCATCGATAGAGCGATTCGTCCCCGGACCCTGGATGAGTACGTGGGCCAGCAGGCGGTGTGCGCTCAGATGGACATTTTTTTACAGGCCGCTAAAGGGCGGGGCGAACCCCTGGACCACACTTTGATCTTCGGCCCCCCCGGCCTGGGCAAAACCACCCTGGCCGGCATTATCGCCCACGAGATGGGGGTGGCCCTGCGCACTACCTCGGGCCCGGTATTGGAAAAGGCTGGCGACATCGCCGCCCTGATGACCAATCTGGAGCCGGGTGATGTTCTGTTTATCGACGAGATTCACAGGCTCAGCCCGGTGGTGGAAGAAATTCTCTACCCGGCCATGGAAGACTACCAATTGGATATCATGATTGGCGAGGGGCCGGCGGCGCGCTCTATCAAGCTGGATATACCACCCTTTACCCTGGTGGGCGCCACCACAAGGGCCGGCCTGCTCACTTCACCCCTGCGCGACCGTTTCGGCATTGTTCAGCGCCTGGAGTTTTATGAGGTGGCCGACCTGGTGCACATCGTGTCCCGCTCGGCGCGCATTATGGGTATTGGCCTGGATAGCGGCGGCGCAACCGAGATAGCCCGGCGCTCCCGTGGCACGCCGCGTATCGCCAACCGTTTGTTGCGGCGGGTTCGCGACTATGCCGAGGTCAAGGCAGATGGTCATATCACCAAGTCAGTGGCAGACCGCGCTCTGGATATGCTGAATGTAGACCACCTGGGTTTCGACCATCTGGACCGTCGGCTGTTGTTGGCACTGATAGAAAAGTTCGATGGTGGGCCAGTGGGGGTGGACAGCCTGGCGGCCGCTATCTCAGAGGAGCGCGGCACCATCGAAGATGTGCTGGAGCCCTATTTGATACAGCAGGGCTTTATGGTGAGAACCCCCAGAGGCAGAATGGTCACGCGCAATGCCTATTTACATTTTGGCCTGCGCCAGCCCTCGGATAGTGCCGGCTCGCAGGCAGCTGCGCCGGGTCCGGACGGAGCGAGCGAGTAATGCCCGCGGGGGAATTTTCCCTGCCCATTCGAGTCTACATAGAAGACACCGACGCGGGTGGCATCGTCTACTATGTGAATTACCTGAAGTATATGGAGCGCAGTCGCACAGAGCTGATGCGCTCAGCGGGCTTTGATAAAAAGTACATCTTTAATGAAGCGCTGATGTTTGTGGTGCGCAGTGTGGCGATCACCTACCTGAAACCTGCGACTCTGGACGATGAATTGCTGGCAACCGCCCGCATTAGTCAAATGAAGGGTGCGAGCATGACATTGTGGCAAAGCGTCACCCTGGCCGGAGGCATATTGGCTCAGGGCGAGGTCAGCATAGTTTGTGTCGACAAGGCCAGCATGAAGCCGCGCCGAATGCCCGCAGCCATGCGGGAGAAATTACTCGCTGTTCAGCAGTGAAGTGGCAGCGTACCCGTTGCCCCACACCCAAAAGTCGTTAAACTAATCAGTACTCATGCAGAGCGCTACGCAATAACAAAAACCGGAGGATTGTGAGTTGGAAGAACAATTAAGTCTGATAGACCTGGTGCTGCAGGCGACGATTACAGTTCAGTTGGTCATGTTAACGCTGTTGGGCGCTTCTATGGCCTCCTGGTATATGATTGCCCAGCGGGTCATTTATTTTCGCAATGTCAGCAACGAGATGTACGATTTTGAGGAGCGTTTCTGGTCGGGCATAGACCTGTCGCAATTGTACCGCGAGGGCAATGAGCGAGCCGCCGAAGGTGGGGTTGTGGTGGGCGTGGAAAGTATCTTCCGGGCGGGTTTTAAGGAGTTTTCCCGGCTGGCCCAGCAATCAGAAATAGACTCAGAGGCCATGCTGGAGGGCTCGCGCCGGGCCATGCGGGTGGCCACCTTACGCGAAGAAGAGCAGCTGGAACGGCATCTGTCATTTCTCGCCTCGGTGGGTTCCACCAGCCCCTATATCGGCCTGTTCGGCACTGTTTGGGGAATAATGAATTCCTTTCGCGGCCTGGCCAATGCCACCCAGGCCACTCTTGCCACGGTTGCACCGGGTATATCCGAGGCCCTGATCGCCACGGCCATGGGGCTGTTTGCGGCCATTCCAGCGGTTTTGGCGTTTAACCGCTTTGCCTCCAAGGTGGATGTGCTTGCCAATCGTTACGACACCTTCGTCGATGAATTCTCGGGCATTCTCTATCGCCAGGCCTACGCCCTGCGCTCCAAAGACAAATCCCGGCGCAGCTCCGACCACGCCGATGACGGGGCGAGATAAGTACCGTGGCCAGATCGCGCAATAAACACAGGCCCATGGCCGAGATAAACGTCGTCCCCTACATCGATGTCATGCTGGTACTGCTTATTATTTTCATGGTGACGGCACCCATGCTAATGCAGGGCGTCAAAGTAGACCTGCCCGAAGCCAATACAGACCCAGTGGAAAACCAGGACAGTGAGCCCGTGATTGTCTCGCTAAAAAGTAGTGGTGAATTGTTTCTCAACCTGGGTGCCGGCGAGGGCCAGTCACTTTCCCTGGCGACGATAAAGCAGCGGGTAGCGGTGATTATGCGGCGCAACCCGAATAAGCCGGTGCTGGTCTGGGGCGACAGAGCCGTGCCCTATGGCGACGTTGTCACGCTGATGGTTGCCCTACAGGAGGCCGGCGCACCCAGTGTTGGCCTGGTAACCGAGAACCCCTAGTTGGTAATTGACTCCATCTATGCCAGGCCCGTGGCGTCGCGTATTATCCTGCGGCCGGTTTTGGCGACGCTGGCCCTGCACGGCCTGATGATTTTTATGCTGACCACCAACTGGGCCGGTTTTGAGCAGCAGCGCACCATTAAGCCCAGAGTGATTCCCAAGGTGATTCACGCCAGGCTGGTTGATGCCAGTGAGCTCAAGCCCAAAAAGGCGGCCAAAGCTGTCACCAAGCCCAAGCCTAGCGTTAAGCCCAAACCAAAACCGGTTCAGCGAACCAAACCCAAGCCCACGGCTAAACCCAAGCCCGCGCCGCCCACAGTGGTAGAGAAAGTGCAGCCCAAGCCGGAGCCTCGCCTGACGGCGGCTGAATTGGCGGCCATTGCTCGCAGCGAGTTGTCTCGGGCCATGGCGGAGGAAGATGAGCAACAGGTGGCCATGACCTCGGATGATATAGCAGCCAGTTATGCCGCGCTCATCCAACAAACGGTGGTGAGTTACTGGAGCCGGCCCCCCAGTGCCAGAAATGGTATGGAGGTGCTACTGGCATTACAATTAATCCCCACCGGGGACGTAGTGAGTGTGACGGTGGTCAAAAGCAGTGGCAATACAGCATTTGATCGCTCTGCGCTTAATGCGGTAAAGAAAGCAGGGCAGTTTCCCGAGCTTAAAAACCTCCCGTCACGGGAATTTGAGAAAACCTTCAGGCGCTTTCGCCTGTTATTCAGACCAGAGGATCTACGTTACTGATGAAATGGCTTGCACGAGGAGAACTGAGGCTTTTACGGAAGCTTGCACTGGCATTGAGTTTGCTGCTGGTGGCGTCCACCGCCAGTGCTCAGCTGGTTATCGAAATTACCCAGGGGGTGGACGACCCTACCGCGATTGCCGTGGTGCCCTTTGCCTGGAATGGCGTGGGCAACGCGCCGGAGGACATCGCCGCTGTGGTTGATGGCGACCTCACCCGCAGTGGCCAGTTCGCGCCGGTTAACCGCAACGATATGCTGGGCCTGCCCACTACCGAGAAGGAGGTGTTCTACCGCGACTGGCGGGCTATTGCATCCGAATATCTGCTTATCGGCCGGGTGTCCGTCACCGACCAGATGCGCATTGAATATGAGCTGTTCGATGTGTTGCGCCAGACTAAGGTCTATTCAGGCGTGGAATTGGGGCCGGTCAATGAGGCCCGTATGTTGGGTCACCGGGTCAGCGATAAAATTTACCAGCAGCTCACCGGCATACGCGGTGCGTTTGCCACCCGGCTCTTATACGTGGCGGTAACCCGGGTGCCCGGTGGCAAGGATTACTTCCGCCTCACCCTGGCAGATTCTGACGGCGCCCGGCCTATCGTGCTGCTGGAGTCTCGCGAACCCGTGCTGGCGCCCACCTGGTCACCCGATGGCCGCGAGATAGCCTATGTCTCCTTCGAGACCACTCGCCCGGCAATTTTCAGGCAAAATCTGGCCACTGGCGCGCGCGAACAGTTAACCAATTTTAGGGGGCTGAACAGTTCCCCGGCCTGGTCTCCCGATGGCAAGACCATGGCCATGGTGTTGTCCAAGGATGGCAGCCCGGATATCTATTTGATGAATATGGCCACCAAGGCGCTCACTCGCATTACACGTCATTACGCGATCGATACAGAGCCCAGCTGGATGCCCGACGGCAAGTCGCTGCTGTTCACCTCCGATCGCGGCGGCAGGCCACAAATATACCGCTACACCCTGGCCACGGGCAATACCGAGCGCCTGACCTACGAGGGTTCCTATAATGCCCGGGCCCGGGTCGCCCAGGACGGTCGCAACGTGGTGATGGTGCACCAGAAAAACGGTAAATTTCATATTGCCCTGCTCGATCTGGTGACAAATCGCCTACAAATACTCACTTCCACTGAATTGGATGAAAGTCCCAGTATCGCGCCCAATGGCTCTATGTTATTGTACGCCACCATGTACAGAGGCAAGGGTATCCTAGCCGCTGTGTCTGTAGACGGGGGCGTTAAGTTTCGGTTGCCAGCGCGAGAGGGTGACGTGCGAGAACCGGCATGGTCACCCTATATGAGCCGTTGATAACGGTAATAACACAAGTAAACTACGACCTGAAGGATTGGACCTATGAAAAACCTACCCGTAGCCGGTAAGGCTATTACTCTTATTTTTGCCGCTGTATTCCTGGTTGCTTGTTCCAGTAGCGACACCAAGGAAACCGACGAAGCGGCCGCCGCCGCCGCTGCCGCTGCGGCTGCTGCGACCGCCGCTGAGCAAGCTGCCTCCGCCGAACAAGCCGCTGAAATTCAACGCCTTGAAGACGCGGTGACAACTGTTGGCAACGTGTTCTACTTCGAATACGACAGCTCCACACTGACCCCGGCGGCCCGTGCATCAGTTGACGCGCATATTGCTCTGCTCAACACCAACGATCGCACCATTCGTCTTGAAGGCCACACCGATGAGCGCGGCACTCGCGACTACAACTTGGCACTGGGTGAGCGTCGTGCCAATGCGGTACGCGATTACATGGCGGCCAGTGGTGTTGCCAACTACCGTGTCGAGAGCGTGAGCTACGGCGAAGAACAGCCCATTGCCTACGGTTCTGGTGAGTCCAACTGGTCACAAAATCGCCGCGTTGAGCTGAAGTAAGCCCAGGCGACAGATGCAGATCTTTAGAGCTCTGAAAGCGAGCGGGCTGGCCCTTGTGGTCGGCCCGTTGTCGTTGGTGTGGGCCAGTGTGGTGTGCGCCCAGGACTATATAGACCTGGAGGCAGAGCGCTCTGCCGCAGCAACCGCCACTGACCCTTACAGCACTCGCCCGGCCACCGCCTACCCGGCCACCAGCTACGGTGTGAACAGCACACCGGCGCCCGCCGCCACGGTAGTTCAGCCCCACACAGTGCCTGTGCAAAGCGGCGGCCAGGATTTGAGCAACCTGTTTTACCAGTTGCAACAGTTACAGCAAGAAGTGCGAATGCTCAACGGCAAAGTCGAAGAGCAGGCTCACGAGCTGCGCAACCTCAAGGAGCAAAGTCTTGAGCGCTACGTAGACCTGGACCGGCGTATCGCTGGCGGGACCGCAGCTGCGGGTTCTGCGAGTAGTGCGACTGACAGCGGCAGTACCCAGGCCGCCGTGGTTACGCCACTCTCAGGCAATAGCACTGCCGCTGAGCAGCCCGGGGAGGGTGAGGCCTACCGCAGTGCCTATGCGCTGGTGCGCTCGCAGAAATTTAACGATGCCACCACGGCCTTCAAGCAGTTCCTGCAGGACTACCCCGCAGGAAAATATGCTCCCAATGCGCACTATTGGCTGGGAGAGTTGTATCTGGTGATGCAGCCCGCAGACCTGGAATCGTCGCGGCAGGCATTTACCTTGTTGCTGAGCCAGTACCCCGACAACGCCAAGGCACCGGATGCCATGTATAAGCTGGGCAAGGTGTATTTTCAGAAGGGTAACCGGGAGAAGGCAAGGGAATACCTCGATCGCGTTATCAGCCAGTACGGTGCCAGCAACAGCTCTGCGGTTAAACTGTCGCAGGACTTTATCGCCCAGAACTACTGATGTCGCTCGCCCTAGTAAGGTAAAATCGTGTCCACACCTTCCCCCATTGGCGCTGTCTCGGTAGATGACAGCACCGTTCGTCTCACAGAAATTTTTTACTCCCTGCAGGGAGAGGCGAGAACCGTGGGCCTTCCCACCGTGTTTGTGCGCCTCACCGGCTGTCCCCTGCGCTGTGTCTATTGCGATACCGAGTACGCCTTCAGCGGTGGCGAGATTTTTAGCCTGGATGAAGTCTGCACACAGGTTGCCAGCTATTCGCCCCGCTACGTCACCGTGACCGGGGGTGAACCCCTGGCCCAAAAATCCTGTATTCCCCTGCTGACCCGCTTGTGTGACGCGGGTTACGAGGTGTCCCTGGAGACCAGCGGTGCGCTGAGTGTGGCCGATGTGGATGAGCGGGTGGTGAAGGTGTTGGACTTGAAGACACCTGCGTCCGGCGAGGTGGAGCGCAATGACTACAGCAATATTGCCCTGTTGACGCCCAATGACCAGCTTAAGTTCGTTATTTGCGACCGCAATGATTATGAGTGGGCCCGCTTCAAGCTCGATGAGTACGCTATGCCGGGGCGAGTGTCTGACGTCCTGTTTTCCCCCAGCTACGGTCAGTTGGAAGGGCGGGACCTGGCGGAGTGGATTCTTGCGGACAACCTCCCTGTTCGCTTACAACTGCAGCTGCACAAAATTCTGTGGCATGACCAGCCGGGGCATTGAAATGGCAACTGAGAGCGGCGCTAAAACCAAACACGCGGTTATCCTGGTCTCCGGGGGGCTGGATTCGGCCACCGTACTGGCTATGGCCAGGGCGCAGGGTTATGCCTGTTATGCCCTGACTTTCGATTACGGTCAGCGTCACCGGGCCGAGCTGCAGGCGGCGGAACGCGTATCGCGCGCGCTGGGTGATGTGGAACACAAGGTAGTGCACCTCAATCTGGACAGCATTGGCGGCTCTGCCCTCACCGATTCCGCCATCGCAGTCCCTGAAGAGGCCTCCGAGGGTATCCCCATTACCTACGTGCCGGCCCGCAACACGGTATTCCTGTCCATCGCCCTGGGCTGGGCCGAGGTGTTGGGGGCGCAGGATATCTTCATTGGGGTAAACGCTGTGGACTATTTCGGCTACCCGGATTGCCGCCCCGAATATATCGCCGCCTTCGAGGCCATGGCTAATCTGGCCACGCGGGCCGGGGTGGAGGGAGTGCCCTTCGCCATTAAAACCCCGCTGATGGACCTGGGGAAGGGTGCTATTATCAAGGCGGGAATGGCCCTGGGGGTGGATTATTCGCTTACGGTGTCCTGTTACCAGGCGACAGAAAGCGGCCTGGCCTGTGGCCGTTGTGACAGTTGCCGGCTGCGCCGGGAGGGTTTTTCCGACGCCGGCGTGGCTGACCCCACACGCTATTCATGAACT
>Ga0114949_10000536_pt1 | contig 20693 bp, 25 predicted proteins | sample N074metaG_FD_83505 | JGI IMG/M metagenome (GOLD analysis project Ga0114949, IMG submission 83505) | Deep subsurface microbial communities from Kermadec Trench to uncover new lineages of life (NeLLi) - N074 metaG | ecosystem: Environmental > Aquatic > Marine > Ocean trench > Sediment | place...
ATTCACGGTATGGTTTTGAGCATCTAGAAGAGAAGTTGCACGAGCCTACTGGGCAGCAAGTATTGCGCCTGAAATTCACTGCTAACAAGTCAAAGCTTGCGGAATTGTAAATGGTGTCATCTTTTTTGAAAAAAAACTCAAAAATACCGCCAACACTCACAATTCGGTATTTGAGGCGTATGCATCTGTGCGGGAGGAAAATTGATGGATTCTAGAATCAGCATGATCACTTTGGGTGTTTCAGATTTGGAGAAATCCATAGAGTTCTATGAAAGGGGGCTGGGCTTTCCAAGAATGGAATCTGAGTCAGGTATAGCATTTTTTACGCTTAGAGGAACTTGGTTGGGCCTATATCCACGTGACGCACTGGCTGAGGATGCGAACATATCCGCCGAAGGGAATGGTTTTTCTGGTGTCACGTTTTCCCATAACGTTAATTCTGAGGCGGAAGTAAATGCAGTTTTCCAGCAAGCACTGGATGCTGGCGCGATTCAAGTGAAAGCACCCCAGAAGACTTTTTGGGGTGGCTATTCTGGTTATTTCAAAGACCGTGACAACTATCTCTGGGAGGTAGCTCACAACCCCTTTACCTGGATCGGGCCGGAGAAGGCAGATGCATAACAAGGCGCTCCAATATACCTTCGCCCTGCGGGCTACGGCGGGCGCTTAAACCTGTGGTTTCAGCGCCCTTGGCGCGGCGTTATAGGCTTGCCTCGAGGTATAACCAGGGTTATACTCGGCCAATGAAAACCGCAATCTCCGTACCAGACGAGGTCTTCGAAGCAGCTGATCGTACAGCCAAAAAACTTGGCGTATCCCGGAGTGAGTTGTATTCGATGGCCGTCTACGAGTATATCGAGCGCCACAGGCTTGAAGATGTGACATCGAGGCTCAATGACCTCTATGCCTCAGAAAGCTCCGAGTTAGATGAATGTCTTGGCCAAATGCAAGGCCATAGCATGAAGAAGGAAGACTGGTAGATGAAGCGGGGAGAGGTCTGGTGGGCTGTACTTCCCGAGCCAACCGCTTCCGAGCCCGGCTTCAGACGACCGGTCCTTATTCTACAATCTGATCAGTTTAATCGTAGCCGCATCAATACTGTGGTGGCAGCCACTATTACGACTAATATGATCCTTGCTGCTGCTCCCGGAAATGTTTCCCTTCCCAAACGCAGTGCAAATCTTGGCCGTGAATCAGTGGTAAACGTTTCTCAGATAATAACACTCGACAAGTCCTTTCTCCGTGAGCGAATTGGAAGACTAAACGGCCCCAAACTCCGCGAAGTTGAAGAGGGGGTTCGCCTCGTCCTCGCCTTATAACAAGCGACTGTGTTCAAAAATGTTTCCCTACGCTCCACTGGGACGCGACTAAAGCCGCGCCTTTGCTAGCGACGTTAATGTGCGCCTACCACCTTGCTTGATATGGACTACACTAGGGATATGACCAAGAAGAAAAACAGCTAGTCATGAATGCACCACGTGGTGCATATAACTCTTTGCTATCAAAATCTTCTGGTTATAACCGAAAAACGTCTCCGCGGAGATTTTCGTTGGAATTGGGTTCTTTCTGGCTCACGAGGGGATATCTGAGTGGTGGGATACTGCTCAAGATAACTTTCACAGAAGATTTTGTTTTTTGGGTTAATTCCCAAATCGAAGCTGGAGAGATCAAAGCTCTGCCTCTAGGTATAGTAAGGAAGTGAGTAGAAGTATAACAGGGCACGGATCCGGACTGCTGCGCCGCTTAACTTGTCGTTGTGGTGCAAGCAATTGCCCGGCGTTTCTTCGGAGCAGTTTTCTTCCCAGCCATGATTTCCCCGTTGACTATGTCATTTCTATGGCAAGGCCATTACAGAGAGATGGATTATGACTGAATATGAAATAGATAATACAGCGGCTACGGCATTTGGGAATGGGTTAAACAGTTTTACTGTTTTTTTCTCGATGGTTACCGCATACCTGATCGTAGCTTATATAGCAGGACGGAGCCTGAGTCGACCTCAGGTGATACTTGCCAATGCCTGCTACTTTTTGGCAGCGGGCTTTTTTGGCTTATTTACCGTAATTACTTTTATGCGGGGCGCCCAATTGGCACAAGCGGCTCAAGAGGTTCAATCGATTGCGTCATATCAAGGAAGCGCGGATTGGGGTTGGATTTGGGTAGGGATGATAGTTGCCACCGTACTGATCGCCTCCTTTTACTTCATGTGGACAGTGAGACACAGCTAAAACCAATGACCCAAGCAGATTGTCAAAGGAGAAATCGTGGAATCTTTAGAAGAGATGAGAAAGAGCATCGATAATATAGACAATGCGATTGTCGCGATGTTTTCTGAGCGATTCAAAGTTACGGACCGAGTCGGCCACTACAAGGCGCGAAGTGGCCTGGCCGCTCAGAATCCCGAGCGAGAGTCACTACAGTTTAAACGAGTCAATGAGCTAGCCAGGCAGTATGGGCTTGATCCGGAGTTTGCCGAATCGTATTTGTCTGCGGTAATATCTCGCGTGGTCAGGAATCATGAAGAAATTGCGCAAAACTCTTAACGAAGCCACCAACATCCACAATGTTTTTCCCAAGGGAGCAATAGGGTGGTAGACGGAGGTTGTTTCTGTGGAAAGATACGGTACTCCATTGGAGGTGACGATTTTCGTATTGTGAACTGTCACTGCAGCATGTGTCGCAAAACGAGTGGAGCACCCTTTGTGACCTGGCTTGTTGTTCCTAAAAGTTCGTTTTCTTACAGTTCGGGAACACCCAAAGTACTGCAATCTTCACCCAATGGCAGCAGGGAGTTCTGTTCAGATTGTGGCACCCCTCTGGTCTTTGTCGATAGCGAACGGCCAGGCGATGTCGATGTCACAACGGGCAGCCTGGATGAGCCGGACGACTTTGCGCCTACAGCTGCAGTACATGAGGGGTCGAAGCTCTCGTGGCTGGGTGTAACGGAGTGACGCGTGCGTCGATAGGCAGCACGTTCATTTACTCGACTGGCTTTGCCTCAACGATAATCGAAATTAGTGCTGCTCGCTCCAAATCCGCAGCAATCGGGCTCTTGTCTTTATTGAGGTCGATATCGTGATAGGCAGCATCCTGCGGAAATGCTTCCAGGTAGATTTTGAGCATTTCTTCGACTCGCTGGGGGTCGTTTTCAACCACAGTGGCATGATATTGCTTGTCCATGCCTTTAATACGCAGTGTTACCTCGGCCCCACCCCGTAAGTTCCGCCACCAATGGGTATCCGGCGAGGTAAAGCACCATACGGTTTCGCTTTGCTGTAGAAAGCGAACCGGCGTAGTGAAAACTCGCTGGCTCTTGCGTCCGGTAAAAGTGATAAGCATTAAGCTGTCACTGATTATTGCGTGAAGCGGCGATCGCAATGTCATGCGGATAATGGGATTGATAATTAAAAAGAATGGTTCTGGGAGTTTCATAGTAAGGTCCTCTCGCGGGCTCCCCTGAAAAATCTTCTTGAAGATTGGCTCGCTTATGAGGCGAAATAAATGTCCAATAAATGAGTATAACAGCAGGATTTACAAAGCGACTGTTAGCTAACAAAAATTTTGGATGAAATCGAAAACTGGGACAATTGCTTGTCATGAGTTTCCTGGAAAAATGCACATTGATGTTGATTTGCATACTGAATTGACCCATTTCTTAAGGAGTTTTCATCTAATAATTAACCCCAGGGATGACGGGCCGATTTACTAATAGAACAATTGTTTTCACTCTGACCCCCAACATCTGCTACACTGTTAAACAATTGTTAACGTTGTTTAACCCGAGGTGCATCCCATGTTAGGTGTTCGATTAGACAAGCAACTGGAGGAGCGGCTAACCGTGCTGGCAGAGAAGACCCAGCGCTCCAAAAGCTATCTGGCCAAAGAGGCGTTGACCCGTTATATCGAGCAGGAAGAACGCAAAGCCTTTGAGGCAGAAGAGGCCCTGGCCCGTTGGGAGCGTTATCTGGAAACGGGTGAGACAGTCAGCAATGATACAGTGATGCAATGGCTTGATTCCTGGGGGGCGGACCAGGAACAGTCATGCCCCGTGAAATAACATGGTTGCCGGAAGCGGTACTAGACCTGGCCAGGTTGCGGGACTTTATCCGCAAGAAAAATCCAGACGCAGCCCAGCGAGCGGTACAGCGTATCCGGCAAGCCACTATACTCCTGTCAGATAACCCCGAATCCGGCAGGCCCGTGGAAGACCTTTTTCCCTTCCGAGAGTTAACCATCCCCTTTGGCAACGGCAATTATCTATTGCGTTACCGAGAAGAACCTGAGCGTGTCGTTATAGTGCGTGTCAGACACAGCGGTGAAGAGGGTTTTTAATCCCACTTAGGCTCGCGTTTTTCAAAAAACGCCGTAATACCTTCTGGAGCGGACTTCCGCTAGGCTTTCGCTCTGAAGACCAGGGTCACTCGATTAGCGGCAGTCGTAGTTCACCCAGTTCAGGCACAAAGGCGTTGGAAAGGTTGCTTAACTGTCCGAAGCAATATTTTCGTTGGTATCGCCAAGTAAACTCGTAAAAATTGATAGAATCGACCCCCAGGTAGTGTGATTTTTAGTGAGGCAATGCGACCGGCCAAGATAGTTGACGCCAGACAGTCGGGGTAAAACCCGACCAGTTGGGTATCGATTCTCTCCCTCTCATTGTGTTCTGCTCCTGTTAAATCGAGGCAAAAAAATCCGGAAGTCGGGGTGCAGATTTTGCCAGTGACTTTTTAAGTCCACTTTGTGCTCATCATCCATCGGTAAGCCTTTCAATGCGTCAGGCCACAGGCTGCGGGCTTTGTCCATGGTATCCAGCAAGTGTGGTCGGATGGCTCGCCACGGGATATTAGCCTTCCCGGCCCAGTCTTCGAATTGTTCCATCGAGGCCCTGTACCAGTTTTTGTCCTTGCCCAGGTTGAGGGCAAATTCCTGCTCATCCCCCATGTAGACACGGGTGGTGACGATGTCGTAGGCGGGGGAGAGTGCCGGCGTGACAGTATCGGGGTAGATTACGCTCCAGTTTTTTAAGTGTGCATCGCCGTTGGCGAGCAGGATATTGACCAGCAGTCGGCGCGCGAATTGCTGTGCATCGCCCAGGCCATCCTCGGCATAGTTATAGAGGATTTTGCCGATTTGCTGGTAATTGGAGGAGCGGTATTTGTCCCGTGGGTATTTCACCAGTATCTGGGCGAAATCCTCCATGTGGATGCGCTCGCGGTCCAGGCGATCAAACCGACGGATGGCAAAAGCGTAGTGTTCATCGGGCAAATTTATGGCGGGAAGCTGCTCCAACTTGTCCATCTCAACGAGGCGGATGTCGGGGATCGTGACGCCCGCCAGTTCAGCCAGATGCATGGCGGTAAATTCATTGAGGGGCACATGCTTATGTGTTGTGGACGGTGTTTTGATGATCCAGTCACCCAATGCCCCTGACTCGGCGATCTGGTAGCGCCCGTCTTTTTCCCGCATGGAGAACTTCATCTGAACCCCCGCTAGCGAAAAGTGCTTTTTTTCATCCGGAATGACGGATTTGACCGCACTGGCCTTGGCGGTATCGTCAAGGACGTAATCGGGAATAGCGTTGGGTTCGATGGCGGTGGCAATCAGGGCACCAGGCAAGTCCTGTCCGTGATAAGTAAAAAGCTCGAATTCATTGTCGGTATGGGTTTTCAGCGCTTGCGCCAGATAGTCTAGTAGTGCCCCCTCGGGCAACAGGTTGGAAAGCACGGGGTGGAGCTTTTGCCGTTTGACCCAGGGCTTGGCCATGATCTCTGCCGCCTTGGGAGAATTGGGATGAGTAATGAGGCTAAAGGTTGGGCGAGCATCGTTGGACACAAATTCTGGTGTGAAGGTAAGAATGATACGGCCATCGCGATACCCCGCTAGATAACCGACAGTCGGCCCGTGAAGGCTGAGCTCCAAAACGCTGACGCTATTGGCATTAGTCATTGTCATCCTCCAGCAGATCGCCCCATGGATCGTCTTCGGGAGAAGGTTTTATAACGGTGCCCTCTGCAGTCATCGTGATCCCGCCGCCTATTTTCTTTTTACCGGCCAGAAAATCCTGCACGTCACGCAGCTTTTCCCGTGGGATGAGCATGACCTCCATCTTCAATCCCTTGGCAATCAGCTCCAGCGTGTCAAGACGAGGGTTGCCCTTGGACTCAAGACGTTGATATTGCTGGCGTGACATACCGACACGCAGCATCATGTCCTCTTGCTTTAGACCTAGTGCCTTGCGCCGTTGCTTTAACTGTTCTTTTATGTCGCTCATTCTTCCACCTAAAAGAAACATATATATTTCTTAATATTACCATAGAAACATATTAGTTTCTAAATAATAGAATTGCAACATAAAGATTGCTTGCTGACATTGTGAGGCATGTTTGGCGGAAAAAGAAACGAATGGATTGCTTTATTGTTGGGGTTCAGCTTCGGTGAATTATGCAAAAGCCTAACCATCTATACAAACCTGATCGAGCTGCGTAGGGATCATATTTTTGTACAGGTTTGGGAAAACAGAAAGGTCATGAGCGTTATCTGACACGGTCTGAGGCCCGAGCCGATATTTTTGATTACATTGAGCGGTTTCACAACCCGGCAAAGCGCCGGAGACTGGAATCGTCTAAACTGGACGACATGCCCTTAACTGAAGTGTCTGCGGAAGTGGGGTAAAACCCCTTTGTCATCGGGTATCGATGAGTTCGGGGAAGGATACTGTGGATTTTGAATCCGCGCTGGGTGCAGGGAAACGAAGAAATCGGGCGGAAAAATTTTTGGAAATTGGTGCCCCCGAGACGATTTGAACGTCCGACCCTTCGCTTAGGAGGCAAATGCTCTATCCAGCTGAGCTACGGGGGCGTGGAGCGCGCATTCTATCAGTAGAACGATTCAAGTTGAACGAATTCAACTTAATCAATCCGAAAAATTCTGTATATCCCATTTTGAGTAAAGGTCATTTTAGAGAGTAGTTTTTGGCCGTTCTATCCAACTGGGCTTAGAGCGGTTGGCGCCACTGTGAACTATCCAGGTGTGGCGCTGAGAAGGCAAGCCCCGGGGTTTGGATATTTCAAGGTATGGGGCGGTGGAACCTAGATGCTCACCATCATAAAGCCGGTGAGCGCGGCGTAGTTGGGTGATAATGACGGGGCCACATGCCTCTCGATGTCCTTGAGCAGCTTCAGGTAACCCTGGTAAAAAGTCCAGGAGGGCGTCGGTTTGTACACCAGGTCCTCAATTTCCAGGTAGGCGAGAATGCCCTTGGCGGTGGTGGGCTTTACAAACGCCTCTTTAGCGGGGGCAAAGTAAAAGGGCACAACGGAAATTACCGACCACTTCGCTATTTTATGGTGGGCGAGCATGCCCAGCAGTTCCTCAAATCCCCGTTGTTTCTGTCGACCGTACAGGCGCTTTTCAACGGCATCTGCCAGTGCCTGCTTTTCCTGGGAGTTGAGTGCCTTGACGAAATCACGGAACTTCGGTTTTTCAAACATGGAGACCATGGAAGACCGGCTAACAATTTTTACCAGGGTCTCGGCGATGTGCTCGGGACGATTGAACTTTGCCCGGCTGAGGTTTTCCCGAGCGAAGTCACTCAGCTTTTCAATATTGTGCTTTTTCTTGATGGTCGCCATCGCGGGGTCGGAAAAACCATCGGGATAGCGCTGCAAAAAGCCCGCCTCCGCTTCTTTTAGCTTTTGATAGTTCACGGCGTGGCTCCAGACCCGATGACGACCGAGATATTAGACCAGTCGTGGCCCGGGTGGTAAAGCCCCGGCAATAAAATGTTGATAAAGTCGCCCCTTGGGTAAAACCAGCTGGTAGAATAGCCGCCGGCGAACGTTCGCCGGCACCACCCCTCTTCGTTGCGTTTGAGCCAAATACCCTAGAATCCGCACCCGCCCCTATCGCCCCATTTATGGATGTCTTGCAAATCAATGGATAAACATCGCCCGGTAACAGGTTCCAGACTGGTGCGCGCACTGTCCGACCTGGCAGTCTCCGACGTGCAGGTGTCGCACAGGCATTTTGCCCGGCGGCTGGGGCGGCTTATCGACCTGTCGGACTCCATAAGACTATCCAGTGTGCATGGCGAGATGAAAAACGCGCACTTCGAGGCGGGCCCGGCGTCTGGTGAGGCCATTACAGCGGAGTTTTTGCGGGTGCGCAATGGCCTTGTGAGCACCATCGTCAAGAGTTTCTCTCCCGGCCAGAGCCGGGTGCGCATTAGGTTTCCCCGGGCCGAGTCGGACGCACCCGATGCGGGTGGCAGTGGCTATGAGCCCTACGGTAAGTTTTACGCCGCACACCAGCGCGCCATGGAATTCAAGATACAACAGTTGCAGGGGCAGGTGCGCGGCGTTGCCGCCGGGGCTTCGCCTCAACTGGCTCAGTTGGCAAGCCTGGACAAGGCGCTGGGCGATACGCTGCAGGTGCACACTCGCAAGTTTTTTGCCTCGATTCCCAGGCTGTTGAGTAGGCGATTCGAGCATTTATTGAGTGATTACGACAACAGAACCGACACATGGGGGCAGTTGATGCAGCTGTTCTCCCGGGATGTGCAGGGGCTACTACTGGCCGAAGTCGAGACCCGCTTACTGCCGACCCAGGGTTTGATAGAAGCCCTACACACAACGAGTGAATCAACATTATGAACAAACTGTTTTTCCACGGTGCCTTTTTCCTCGGCGCGGCCGCCATCACTTGGATGGCCTCTACCTTTGTGGGCAACAATTCACTGGCACTGACAGTGACCTTGATAATCGGCTGTGTCTACGCAATTGGTTTCGCGGAGTTATTGCAATTCAGGGGGGCCACGTCCTCCCTCAGCAGGGCGCTGTCCCGCATCGATGACACGGTTTCCCGGGATTCGACACTGTTTCAGCAATGGGTGGCTCAATTGCACCCGTCATTGCAAAATGCGGTGCGACAGCGCATAGAGGGGGAGCGAGTGGGCTTGCCAGCACCCGCCATCACGCCCTATCTGGTAGGCCTGTTGATAATGCTGGGTTTGCTTGGCACCTTTGTGGGCATGGTTGAAACCCTGTCGGGTGCGGTGCTTGCGCTGGAAGGCACAACCGAATTACAGGCCATTCGTGCCGGCCTTGCCGCGCCCATACAGGGGCTGAGCGTAGCCTTTGGTACTTCGGTAGCCGGTGTTGCCGCCTCGGCCATGTTGGGCCTGGTATCCACCTTGAGTCGGCGCGACCGCATGCTGGCGACCCGTGCGCTGGATGGCAAGATCGCAACGGTATTTCGCCCTCTGTCGCTGGATTACCAACGGCGCGAAAGCTACAAAGCCTTGCAACTGCAGGCGCAGGCCATCCCCGATGTCGCCAGAACACTGAACACGCTGGCTGAGCAATTGGCCCTTATGGGTGACGCTCTGGGAGAAAAGCTACAGGCCAGCCAACAGGCGTTTCATCAATCGACGGAGAGTGCTTACCAGAATCTGGCGGCCTCGGTGGATGCGTCTCTCAAGGAAAGCCTGGCCCACAGTGGCCGCCTGGCCGGCGAGAGCATGCAGGGCGTGGTAGCCCAGGCCATGGCCGGTATTACCGAGGCTACCCAGCGGGTGCATCGGGCGTTGACGGAGACAACACAGACGCAGCTGGAGAAATTGACCGCAACCCTGGCCGCGCAGTTGAGCACCTTGCGGGAGCAGGAGGAGCGTCGCGGAAATGCCGCGATAGAGCGCCTGGGGGCGTTGGAAGTTATCGTGGCTACACAGCTGGCCACACTGGGGACGGCGCTGGAAGAACCCATGGTCCGGCTCATCGACAGTGCTGCGCAGGCGCCGCAGGCAGCGGCAGAAGTCATCGCGCAACTGCGCCAGGAAATATCCAATACCGCCGAGCGAGACAACGTCTTGCTGGAAGAGCGTCAGCGCCTCATGGAACAGCTGGGCAGCCTTTCATCAGCATTGGAGCGCTCTTCCCAGGGCCAGCGCGAGACGCTGGAAAGTATGCTCAGTTCCTCAACGGACTTACTGCGCAAAGCCAGTGGCCATTTCTCCGAAAAGGTGGATGTCCATGTAACTGAGATGTCTGAGGTTGCCCAACAATTCGCCGGCGGGGCCACCGAGATGGCCAGTCTGGGCGAGGCCTTTACCGTGGCGGTAGGGCTGTTCAATGAATCCAACGGCCTGTTAATAGATAAGCTCTCACGTATCGAGGAATCCCTGGACAAGGCCAATACCCGCAGTGATGAACAAATGGGATATTATGTGGCGCAAGCCCGGCAAATTATCGACCAGAGTATGTTGTCACAGCGGGAAATGTTTGAGGAACTGCGGCAGTTGGGTCAACGGGACCTGCTGGAGCAAGTCTAGTGGAGCAACTGGAAGACAGTATTTCCCACGAGACGCCTGTCTGGCCGATTTTCGGCGACCTGATGGCGGGGCTGGTGGGGGTCTTTGTGCTCATTCTGGTTTGGACACTGGGCATACAACTGGAATTGGCACAGTCATTGGAAATGGAAATTCAGAAACGCCAGGTCGAGGAGCAGCGCCGCATGGCATTGGAAGAGGCTCTGGCTGATCCCCTGGCAACCGGGCGGGTCACCCTGCGCGACGGCCGTATTGGTATCAGCGGCAGTGTTCTGTTCGGGCTCAATTCAGACCAGTTGCAGCCCGAGGGTGAGCAACTGCTCCAAATACTGGTCAAGCCCCTGCAGGTCTACCTGGGTGAGCGGGACGAAATGCTGATGGTCAGCGGTTTTACCGATGACCTGCCTATACAGCGCGGCAACAACCACTTCCGGGACAACTGGGAATTGTCTGCACAGCGCGCCCTGACTGTGACCCGGGCATTGGTGGCCAACGGCATGCCACCCGCCCTGGTTTTTGCCGCGGCATTTGGTGCACAGCAGCCAGTGGTTCCCAACACCGATAGCAGCAGTCGCTCACAAAACCGGCGGGTAGAAATGGCCCCGGTACCGCGCAGCAGTGGGGCAGGTAAACCCGATGGCTGAGGCTAGTCCCGCTACTGCAGCATGCCAGTCGCAGGCGCTGCACTCGGCTTTAGCCGCGCTTAGACACAGTGGTGGCCACCGTTTTGATCCGCTGCGCTTTCGCTATATTGAAGCGATGGCCGGGCGTGCGCCCGCTCTTGCCCCACCGGTAGGGCAGGCGGTGGTAGCCGCTGCCTTAACGGCACTGCACGCGTACCAGAAGGCTTTTTCAAGCGCTAGACATGAGGCCGCGGCGGCGCTTAAAAAAAGCACAATAAACTGCGATGATGTACAGCAGCTCTTTCATGATTGTCGCTTCAGGGACATGCATCGCCTGTTGCAGCGCCGGCGGCGGGCGCGGGCCCAGAGCCCGATGAGTTCGCTGTTCAGCGCTCTTCGCCACGCCGAGCAGGGGGCGGGCGGCAGTGGCCAGCCGGCATCACTGGCCGATATTCTGCGCCGTGATGAGCAGCAACTGGTGGAGGCATCTCGCCACAGTGCCGGCGATACAGCCCTCCGTCAGTCGCAGAATCTGGCGCTGCCCAGTACCGTGCATCACTTGCGCGCAGCACTGGAAAAGCGCAGTGCCGACAAAGTGGTCACCGGCGCAATAATGGATATTCCCGAAGACGCGGGCCCCCTGAACCCGCAAAAGCTAATCGTACAATCACTGGCCAGCATGCGCGACCTGTCACCCCAGTACCTGAATCGTTTTGTCGCCTACATCGACACACTGCTGTGGCTGGAAGAGGCGGGGGGCAAGTAACTGCGTGGCCGTCCCCCTAGCTGATTAGCATGGCGCGAATCACCCGGTGCAACAGCTTTTTCTGGCGCTCGATATTCTCCGCTGACAGCAAGTCCCCCTCGGCCATGGTATCGAAAGCCCGCTGTGCAAGAAAGTAGCCGGTAGTCAGATTGAACATGGCGATAACGTTAATTGCCAGTGTTGCCTGATCGGGTTTGTCCTCCCCTGGTGCGCCCGCGGTTCCCATGCTCAACAGCCCCTCCTTAAACAGTCGATCCAGCCATTGGCGAATCAGTTGGTTGCCCACCGAGGCGGCGTCCCCTTGCATGGCCTGCTGCAACAGCGCGGCAATCTGCGGGTGTTGGTGCAGCAGGTCAGTCATAACAGAGGGCAGCTTGGTGTAGCCGCGCAGGCCAGAAACGTCATTCAGGTGCGCTCCCAGGGCCTGGGCCATGGGGTTTAACGCCCGGTGTAGTACTGCCGCATACAATGCCTGTTTGCCGGAAAAATGATTATACAGCCCCGGTTCCTGGATGCCCGCCCGTTCTGCGATTTGACGCAGGCTGGTGCCGTCATAGCCCTGGCTGGAAAACAAGGTTTCTGCCGCATCCAATATGCGCTGTGCGGTGCGCTGGCCTTTGCTCATTTTTTGGCCAATTTTGGCTTGTTTTTCCATAAATTAATGATTGATTGTTAAATTATGAGCAAAAAATAGCAGAAACTCGTCGAAGTATCGATAAATTGCGGTGTATACTTAGTAAAAATTAATGTTTGATAATATTTTGGGTGCAATATTTATGCGAATAGCTGACCTGGTGAATGCCGATGCGTCACTGATAGGGCGCCGCTGCTGGTCCAGCGACGCGGTCTATGAACTGGAGAAAAAGGGGATATTTGGCCGGACCTGGCTGTTTCTGGGGCACGAGTCACAAATTGTGGCCCCCGGCGATTTCGTGCAGGCCTATATGTGCGAAACCCCCATTATTCTGTCGCGCGGCATGGATGGGCAGGTGTACGCCAACATCAATAGCTGCAGCCATCGGGGTTTGCCCGTGTGTCGGGCTGACCACGGCAATACCCGGCGCTTTGTTTGCCCCTATCACAGTTGGTCTTACTCGGTGGAGGGCAACCTGGTCACCATCCCCCAGGAAAAAGAGCTGCGCACACGGCCCGACAAAAGCCAGTTGGGCCTCAAGAGCGTACCCCGGCTAGAGTCCTGGCGCGGTATGATTTTTGGCAGTTTTGACGAGAACATAATTCCCCTGGACCAGTACCTCGGGGATATGCGTTTTTATCTGGATGCTTTTTTTGAGCGTTTCCCCCAGGGTATTGAATTTATGGGTGCACCCCACCGCTGGGTCATCAACGCTAACTGGAAGTTGCCGGTTGAAAACCAGCTGGGTGATGTGAACCACGGCGCCTTTCTGCATGCCGCCATCATTCCCCGGGAGGCGCAGGACAAGATTGCAGAGTTGGGCTATAGCGTAGTCACCCAGCCGGGCCACGGTGCCACCTTTCGACTGATGCCCGAGGGAGCGCCTGTCGATGATGTCGCCTGGGGTATGGAGGCCATGGGTACCCTGTTAGGGGGCAATGAAGTTCAGGATTATTTACGCGAGGTGCAGGCCCGGGCCGCCGAGCGTGTGGGCAGTGTGCGCGCCAGGATGAAAGGCCTCACCTACGGTATCTACCCCAATTTGTCGTTTCTGTGGTCCAACACGTCCTTCAAGGTGTCTCATCCCCGTGGCCCGGGCAAGGTGGAGTACTGGTCTTGGGCCGTGGTGCCGGCGGACGCCCCCGCCGCTATCAAGAAAATACTGCGCAGCAATTACAGTTCATTCTTTGGCCCGGCCGGCATTTTGGAGCAGGAGGACTCAGAGGTGTGGAGCCAGCAGTTGCTGGGCAGTAGTATTGATTTTGCCGATGACCGACCCTACTACTACGGTCTGGGCCTGGGTGAAGAGGGCCCCCATGCCGAGCTCCCTGGTCTGGTCAGTGTCACCGCCAATGAATTCTACGCCCGGCAATTTTTTATGCGCTGGCGGGATGACTTGCAGGCGGTGGAGGATGCATTATGAGTGAAGTGCGAGCAGAAAATACGGCGGTGCTGACCACACCGGAGCAACAGCGAGCCCTGGAGCGTTTTTACCATTTCGAGGCGCGCCTGCTGGACAACCGGCAGTACCAACAGTGGCTGGCCCTGGTCAGTCCCGACATACAGTACAGCATGCCGTCTCGGGTCAACGTGCAGGTGGACAATCGCCAGAGCGGCAGGGAGAGTATGCTGGCCGTAGAGCATGAATTGGAATCCGCTGACTCCCTGGGTAGCCCCCTGCGCGAGGAAACCTATATTCATTTGATGTTGAGGGTAGAGCGCGCCTTCAAAATAAATTCCTGGTCGGAGAGCCCGCCGGCGAGAACTCGCCGAATAGTAGCCAATATCGAGCTGATGAGTGAACAGGGTGATGAACTCCAGGTGGTCAGTAACTTTCTACTGTACTACACACGGCCGGGCACCCAGAGCGTGCTCTACAGTGGCCAACGCCGCGATGTATTGCAGCTCCAGCAGGGTGATAGCACCGCTGACGGCTACCGTATTTATCGGCGCGAGGTCATTATGGACTATGCCAATATCGAGCTGCCCACCCTGGGTTTGTTGTTTTAAAGTCGCCCGGGCAAGAAAATTGTCGTTTGCCTGTTGCAATCACGCACTGGCCGTATCACTCTAAACGCTGTTCCTGTGTTTGCGTGATGTGAGGCTGTTTTCTTGCGGTATTTTCTGGGTTATTTTGCTCTGCTCCTGCAGTTATTGGCGGGGGGCGCTGCCGTCGCGTCTGTTGACACTGTGGCCAGCGCTGCGCCCGGCAAGCAGGCCGCCGCAAGAGATGATTACGGCGATGCCACGGCGGCCATTCGACGCGGGGCCTGGGCCGACTACGAGCAATTACGCCCCGGCCTGGATGATTATCCGCTGGCCATTTATCTGGATTACTTCAAGCTCAGCGGCAGGCCCGCCCAGGTCAGGCCCGCCGAGGCCAGGCGTTTTATAGCGCTCTCCGAAGACACCCCTCTGCCCAATCGATTTTTGGCGCTCTATCTGGCGCGAGCCGGTAAGGACCGGCGCTGGGAGGATTTTCTCCAGGTGGCCCCCAGGGAGCCCAATGCCATCGAGCTAAAGTGTTATTACTTCAGGGCCAAACTGAGTGCCGGTGATACTGCTGCAGCCTGGGCCGGTGCGCAGCGCCTGTGGGTGTACGGCAAATCGCGCCCCAAGCAATGTGACCCGCTGTTTGATGCCTGGCTGAAGGCGGGGGAACTCAGCGATGAGGTGGTCTGGGCAAGGCTGTTGGACACGTTTGAGGCCCGGCAAAAATCCCTGATGAGCTATGTTGCCCGCAAAGGCAGTGCGCAGCTCAAACCCTGGTCGGATAAATTGCTGGCCGTGTATGCCAGCCCGCAGCGTATGCAGCGTCAGTCACTGCCCGCCAGCAGTGCCTACTCCAGCGATATCGCCAGCTATGGCGTGGCCTATCTGGCGCGCTACAGCCCAACCAAAGCGCTGCAATTCTGGCAGGCCTACCAGGGCCAACTCAGCTTTGATGAGGCACAGATACACCGGGCTGAATACGCTATCGCCCTGCGCAGCCTGTTCGCCAAAACCGAGGCCCATGTGCCCTGGCTGGAGCAGGCCCTGCCGCGACTGGGTGACGACAAGCTGGTTGAAATCCGCCTGCGCTGGGCGCTTGGCGAGCAGGATTGGCCCGCACTCAGTCGCGCCTTACCGATGTTGTCCGAAACGAGGTCGGAAAGTAATGTCTGGCGCTACTGGCAAGCCATTGCATTGCAGCAGCAGGGTCACAATGAGCCGGCCAATAAACTTCTTGCGGCCCTGGCCCGGGAGCGTGATTTTTATGGTTTCCTGGCAGCAGACAAACTAGGTGAGCCCTATGTTTTTAACAATAGTGCCCCCATCACACCCCTGTTGGTGAGTTCTACTCAGGCCATCGCGCAGTTGCCTGGCGTACTGCGAATCGAAGAACTGTACTTTCACGAGGAACAGCAGTCGGCTCATTCCGAGTGGCTAAAAATCTTGCAGAACGCCGATTCACCCGGGCAGGAAAACCTGGCGAGCTACGCCGCTCAACAGGGCTGGTACCGTATGGCCATAGACGGGGCGAACACCGCCAAAGCCCGGGACAGGCTGGATTTGCGTTTTCCCATGCCCTATCAGGAGACCTTTGAACACTACGCCTCGGTGCAGAGAGTTCCCAGCACAGAACTAATGGCCATAGCCCGGCGCGAGAGTGCGTTCTACCCGGAGGCGAGGTCGCCGGTGGGTGCCCGAGGGCTGATGCAACTCATGCCCGCCACCGGCAGGCAGGTGGCCCGCTCACTGGGGCGGGCCCATCAACAATCCGATTTGGACAAAGTGGACCACAATGTATTGCTGGGCAGCGCCTACTACCGGCAATTGCTGGACCGCTACAAGGGCAACAGGGTGTTTGCCATTGCGGCTTATAATGCGGGGCCCCACCGGGTGGATTTATGGCGTAACAAAGCCGGTGACACACTCCCCGTTGAGCTATGGGTAGCGACCATTCCCTTTCGGGAGACGCGCAACTATGTGCAGGCAGTGCTGTCCTATAATGTTGTATTTCAACACCTGCTGGGCGTGGACCGCAGCTTGTTGACCATGGCTGAATTGCAAGCAGATTACTAGCCACCTGACGTTTTTTGGAGTTTTGTCCCCATGATGGATACCCGTCCGCTGCTGCTGGAAACAGATTTCCCCGCCATTGTGCGAGGGCAGCTAAAGGTACTGCAAATTAACCTGGGTTATTTGTGCAACCTCAGTTGTGTGCACTGCCATGTCAATGCCGGTCCCACTCGCACCGAACTGATGACGCGTGAGACCATAGACCAAGTGCTGGCCCTGTTGCGCGGCAATCGCATCCAGACGCTGGACTTGACCGGTGGCGCCCCCGAGATGAACCCGCATTTTCGCTACCTGGTGTCCGCCGCACGGGCATTGGGCGTACACGTGATTGACCGCTGTAATCTCACTATTTTGTTCGAGCCAGACCAGCAGGGCCTGGCGGTGTTTCTGGCGGAGCAGGGGGTGGAAATTGTTGCCTCACTGCCTTGCTATCTGGAGGAGAATGTAGAGGCGCAGCGTGGTAAGGGCGTTTTCAGCGACAGTATTCGAGCCCTGCAGCTTCTCAATGGCCTGGGCTATGGGGTAAAACCCGACCTGCCGCTCAATTTGGTGTACAACCCCATCGGTGCGGTGTTGCCCCCCAGCCAGGCTGAACTGGAGGCTGACTACAAGCGCGAGTTGGGCGCGCGCTATGGCATTCGTTTCAACCAGCTGTTCACCATCACCAATATGCCCATCAAGCGCTTCGGCGCGGTGTTGTTGGCCAAGGGCCAGTACACGTCATACATGAGCCTGTTGCGGGATAACTTCGCCCGGGAGAACCTCGATACTGTCATGTGTAAAAACCTGCTGAGTATAGACTGGCAGGGTTATCTGTACGATTGTGATTTTAACCAGATGCTGGAGATGCCCCTGCTCGGCAGCAGCCGGCAGCGGCGGCATATCGCCGAGCTGGTTGACACCACTGAGCTTCTAGACCTGGCTATTGCGACCGGTGATCACTGCTACGGTTGTACCGCGGGGCAGGGCAGCAGTTGTGGCGGTGCGTTGGACTAGTGAGTTCCACCGCCATCAGCTTTGTTATCCCGGTTCTCAATGAGGAGGCGTGTATAGGGTCGCTGTTGCAAATACTTGCCCGGCAATATCCCCACAGCCAACGCCTGGTAGTGGATGGCGGCAGCATCGACGGCAGCATAGACCTGGCCACGCCCCTGTGTTCCAGGCTTATTCACAGCGAGCCGGGCAGGGCGCTGCAGATGAATGCGGGGGCCGCGCTCGCCTCTGGCAGCTATATCTTTTTTCTGCATGCCGACTCCAGGCCCACCATTACTGCCGATGAACTACAGCGCGCCCTGGATGCGCAGCCACAGTGGGGGTTTTTTACCGTCAAATTAAGCGGCGCGCACTGGATGTTCCGCGTGGTCGAGCGGGCCATGAACCTGCGCGCCGGGTGCACCCGTGTTGCCACCGGGGATCAGATGATATTTGTGCGTCGCGAGCTGTTCGAGTCCTGCGGTGGTTTTGCGGATATACCGCTAATGGAGGACATTGAACTGTGTAAGCGCCTGCGCCGGAAGGCCGGGCCACAACGGCTTGCGCAGCCAGTTGAGACCTCCAGCCGACGCTGGGAGCAGGGGGGCATTGTCAGAACAGTGTTGCGTATGTGGAGCCTGCGCCTGGCGTATTTTCTGGGGGCGTCGCCCACCCGCCTCAAAGCCTTTTACGCCGATGGCTGAATCAATGCCCCCTCGCCAGGAAACCCTGCGCTCTGCGGTAAACCGTCGTATTGGCTAACGGGGCCTCAGGCGCTTACTGCCCGGTGCTCGCCAATGGGGGTATCGACGGCCATATTGGCGCGCTGGTAAAGCAGCCAGGCGATGGCGGTGCAGTAGCTCAAATTGGTCTGCAATTCACCGTCCGGGTCAGTTAAAAACGCCCGCTGACTGGCCAAGCCTCGTATCCTGCTGGCCATCTCAGGTTTGAACGCCAGATAGCGATCCCAGATATCCCGGTGCTGGGCAGCGGTGATATGGAAAATACCCAATCCATCTTTGGTGACAGAGAACAGTCCTACATCGGGCGCGTCAACTGCCGCGTCCAATAACAAAGACTCGATGGTAGGCGTCCACGCCCCAAGATACTTGAGTGTGGGCTGGATAACCTGATCTCTCAGGTGTTCTGCGGTTACATACATGGCCTGATCCCTCGCAGGAATGTCAAATCCGTCAGATGTTACGTTTCACTTCTTATACTTTTTTGGTCTTATGTGGTCGGGTTATTGTTACCGGCTTGGGAGATGGACTCTCTTCCCCGGCAGTTCCCTACTCACAGTTAACTTTTTAACACAAAAAACAGATAAGTCCAATAAAAATAACGGTTTACAGTACTTATTTCACAAATATTTTGGGAAAGGGCTGTAACTGATGAAAAAATGCTTCCAAAGGTGAAGTGTCCAAACAAAATTTGTTGTTAACATCGTGTAAAAGACATCAATATAGTGGCAAAATTGAGTAAGATCTCGAAAAAAATTAAACTACTCTGGTGACTGTGTCAGTCGTATGCCATTTTTCTCAATCTCGATAACGCGCTGCTTGTACAGGCCGCCAATCGCTTTTTTGAAGGCTCCCTTGCTCATGCCAAAGAGTTTGGCAATAAGCTGAGGGTCCGATTTGTCGTGTACCGCTGCAAATCCGCCCTGTTTTACCAGGTGGTCTACGATGGCTTTTGCATACTTGTCACGGCTTACCTGGCCGCCCTGCAAAGACAGGTCAATCTTGCCGTCGGCTCGAATGCGTCGAATAAAGCCGTCGATGCGCTGGCCAAAACTGAGGCGCTGGTGCACTTCGTTCTTGTACAGCACGCCCCAATGGCTGTGATTGATGATGGCCTTGTAGCCCAGTTCGGTACTGTTGGCAATAATCAGTTTTACTGCTTGTTTGGCGACGAAGTCGTGGGGCGCGTCGTCGTCCAGAAACTTGTCAATCTTGGAGGAGGCTGTGATGCGCCCATCCGCCGCATTGAGGTACAAATGCACCAGATAGGAATGCCCGACCGCCATGGGCCGGTGCTGTTCCGAAAAGGGTACCAGTACGTCTTTGTCCAGGCCCCAGTCCAGGAAGGCGCCCACCTCTGTACTGGCCACGACCTCCAGGTAGGCGAATTGCCCTACCTGGGCTCTGGGCCGTTGGGTGGTTGCCACCGGCCTGTCCTCGGAGTCCATATAGAGAAAGACCCGCAGGGAGTCGCCGGCGCGGAGTCCGCTGGGGGCGTGTTTGTTGGGCAGCAACACGCTACCCAGGTTGCCGGCGTTGAGGTACACCCCGAAGTCCATGAGTTTCGTGACTTCCAGGGTGCGCGTTGAGCCCATCAGTACTTCGAATTCTGTCTTTTCGTTCATCATTGTTTTAGCCCCCGGCTCTTTTTACTGTGTAGCCCCGTTTCTCCAGCTCCGGCTGTATTACATCGCGTTGATCGCCCTGTATCTCAATGTTATCGCCTTTGACGGCGCCGCCAACGCCACAGCGTTGTTTCAGCGCCCTGGCCAGCGCTTTTAGTTCGGAGCCGGCAAGGGGTACGCCGTCGATAATGGTAACAGCCTTGCCGCCACGGCCCTTGGTCTCACGCCGCAGCCTGACGATGCCGTCACCGGTGACGGCGGGCCGGTCTTTGCCGCAGACACACTGCGCCACCGCGCGCAGGCATTGCGGGCACAACCTGCCGTCGTCGGTGGAGTAAACCAGGCGGCTAGCGTGTTTTTGTCTGCTCATGGAAATTGAGTATCACGGTTGAATGTAGGGTGTCGGTACACGCAAGAATACCACTTTCCGGCCCCGGTTAATGCTACCCTGAGTGCCTTAATTGAGAGGAGCGGTTCTGTGGGAGAGTTTGAGAATTTGTCAGCCGACCTGGTTGAGGTCCAGAGCCAGCTCGCCTTCCAGGAAGACACCATCGCCACACTCGATCGGGCACTCACCGCGCAGCAACAGGAGTTAATTATTTTGCGACGGCAACTGGCGTTGCTGGGGCAACGGCTGGACGAGCAGGGCAGCAGTTCTGAGGCGTCGCCGTCACCGCTTGCGCAAGAAAGGCCACCGCACTACTAACATAAAACAACGCGCGGCAAAAAAATGGGCTAAATTGGGGTAGCCCACGGTCTTATGTCTTTCGCGATGTGGCTGTGGTGGGTAGAATCTCCCCTTCGAAATAATAATCTGTAGAGGCCACACAATGTCCGACAGCGCAATAAAGGATTCACCGGAACAGGCGGAATTTCGTCGCTACTGCCAAAGTTGGTTAAAAGATAACCACCCCGGCGAGCCACCAGTGAGGCTGCCCCTCACGCCGCTG
>Ga0114949_10000538_pt1 | contig 20680 bp, 17 predicted proteins | sample N074metaG_FD_83505 | JGI IMG/M metagenome (GOLD analysis project Ga0114949, IMG submission 83505) | Deep subsurface microbial communities from Kermadec Trench to uncover new lineages of life (NeLLi) - N074 metaG | ecosystem: Environmental > Aquatic > Marine > Ocean trench > Sediment | place...
ACGTATACGATGCAAGAAAAGAAACGCCGGAACGTGTCGCGCCTGAGGAAGAAACGAACCTTGCGTCGATCCTGCAGATTCAGGATTCCATTCGTGGTGCGCACAAGGTCGTGAATCGTGCTTTGAAACAATTCATCGCGCGGATAGGAGTCAAGGATGTGCAGCAACGCCTTGCCGCGGTGACCGGACGGGTCCAGGCCGGACTTAGTCACGACCCGATCGACCTTAAGTCTTAATAATGGGATATTCCGGGGGTTTTCGCTGTAGGCGACCGATGTAAACAAGCCGATAAAACGCTTTTCACCCTTGGGTTTGCCGTCTTTGTCGTACACTTTGACGCCAATGTAGTCGAGATAGCTGTTGCGGTGAATCGTCGATCGGGAATTGGCTTTGGTAATGATCAGGAAATCCATCGACCGCGTGTGGCGACGCATTTCTTTCGTTAGTTCAATCGATCTTCCACCGCGGATCTCGTTGGCGAGCAATCCAAGACCGGAATCGGCCACGGGCCGCAAGTACAGTCTCTTGCCGCGTTTGTGCATCTTGTATTCGCGATAGCCGAGAAACGTAAAATGGTCCAGCACCATCCATCGCAGCAGTGCCTCACTTTCATCGCGCAGTGCGGCATCGCCACGGGTGAGCTCACCGAGCTCGTCCGCTGCCTGCAGCATATTCTTGCGCATCTGTGGCCAGTCGCGAACAGCTTCCCTTACATCGGCAAGTACTTTCTTGATTTCGTGCTCAAGAATCCTGAGCTGCTGCAGGTCGGTTTCGCGATCAATAACAAAACGAATAAAAGACTCCACGGATTCGCCATTCTCGTCGCCACCCAGTACCTCGAGAAGCCGACCGCGCTTGTCTCGTCGTACGCTTAACTGTGGATGTACGGTCATATGGATCGTGAGATTGTGTCTTGCGATTGCCGCAGCAACCGAGTCGAGCAGGAACGGCATGTTGTCATTGACCATTTCTATAACGGTGAATGCTGACTGGTAGCCGTGGTCGGCCTTGTTCGGATTGAAAATGCGCAGTTTTGCCTGTCCCGGCTTGCGCATTTTGGCGAATTCCAGATGCGCTAACGCCGCCTGGCCCATAATTTTCGGCGAGCGGCCCTGCATGTCTTCATGCGGGACGAATTCGAAATACCGACGCAGGTAGCTGCTTATCTTCGGGCGTGACTTCAGGAGCGAGGATTTTGGCCTGGCGGCGACGATGTCTTCAACCAGGCGATTGGACAAGTCGCTTGAGCGACGAAGGATGTTTTTTGGCACTGCCAGAACTCCAGCCAGAACCCGCTATTGGATCCGAAAACCGAATACTACCGGGACTGTACCGAATTACTCGGGTTTTTCCAGATCCTTTATTACGGCTGCCAGAAAACGGCAGGCATCGCCTCCCGTGATGCAGCGGTGATCAAAGCTAAGACTCAAAGGAATGCGCCGATGAACCTCAATTCCACCCATTACCGCGACGACGTCGTGCTGTAATTTGCCGCTGCCGAGTATCGCCACCGTCGGCGTGACCATCAGCGGCGTCGCATAGCGGCCGGCCAACATGCCGAAATTTGACAACGTGATCGTGTAATTGACCATATCCTGCGGGCTGACCGTTCGACTGATGGTCGCTTGTTTAATGGCGGCAACCGCCGCGCGTATTTCGTCCAGGCTTTTTTCTTCGACGTTGCGAATCACCGGTACGATCAGGCCGTCCTCCGTGTCAACGGCCATTGCAATGTCGACGCGCGACTCGATTTGATGGCTTACGCGTTCTGCATCAAAGAATCCATTCAGACGTGGTTCAGCGGCGCATCCGGCGACCATTGCACGCAACATGCGCACCGTAAAGTCGCGCTTGTTGATCCACTCGTTGATATCGGCATCGTCGAAAATGGTGCAAACGGCGACGGCGTCACGCGTTTGCGCCATGCTTTGTGCCATTGCACGACGTGGCCCCCGAAGTGTGTCCGTGCGCCCGGGCGCCATACCCTCGCGGGATGCCGGTTGCCGGGCCGCCGCCTTCGAACTGCTGGAAAATCCGGCCAGGTCTTTTGCCGTGATCTGGCCGTTGCGGCCTGTTGGCTGAACCAGGCGGAGGTCAATCCTGAGTCGTTTGGCTTCGGTCCTGACAGAAGGTGTCGCTTTGACTCGTCCACTTTTGCGCCGGCGACTGCCACCCGCAATGGCGGTTTCTTCAAGCAGTCCGCCGCCAGTTGGCACATTGCCAACGACGGTTGCTGCACTTTCCGTTGCTTTGGGTGCGGCTTCCGCTGACGCCGCTTGCGGAGCGGCTGCCGCCGCTGCATCTGAAAATTCGATCAACGGGGCGCCAGTCGCTACGATGTCACCTGCCTGGGCGTGGAGTTTGGCAACGATGCCTGTTTGTGGCGAAGGCACCTCGACGACCGCTTTTGCTGTCTCGACTGATACCATTGCCTGGTCGACGGTGATGGCGTCACCTTCCTTGACGTGCCATTCGACGATTTCCGCTTCCGGCAAGCCTTCCCCAAGGTCGGGTAAATTAAATGTAGTCATGTGTTTCTCACAGTATTAAACATCACGCGCAGCTTCCTGAATGGCATCGGCAATTTTCAAAACGCTGGGCATGTAATCCATCTCGCGGCGGAATAACGGCATCACGACATCGTAACCGGTGACTCTGCGAATCGGCCCTTTCAGGTCGTATATTCCTTTTTCCGCGACGATCGCGGCGATCTCGGCGCCAACGCCACAGCTGCGTGCCGCCTCGTGCACAATAACCAGGTGACCCGTTTTCTCGACGGATTCCAAAATGGTTTCGTAGTCAATCGGGCTGATGCTTGCAAGGTCAATCACCTCGCAACTGATGCCGTTTTTCGCCAGCTGGTCCACAGCCTTGATCGTCTCGAAGGTCATTGCGCCCCAGGTGACCACGGTGACATCCGTGCCTTCTCTCAGAATGTAACAAACGTCCAAAGGCAGAGCCTTGCCGTTGTCTTCGACGTTTTGTTTGTGCAGACGATAAATTCGTTTTGGCTCCAGAAACACAACCGGATCCGGGTCGCGAATGGCGGCGAGCAACAAACCATAAGCGCGGGCAGGCGAGGAGGGGATAACCACCCGTATGCCTGGCATGTGCGCAAAAATGGCTTCCGTGCTTTCCGAATGATGTTCCGGTGCGTGAATGCCGCCGCCATAGGGTGCCCTCAATACCATCGGGCAGGTCAGTCGTCCACGCGTGCGGTTTCGGATGCGGCCGGCATGGCTAATGATCTGATCGATGACCGGGTAGATGAAACCCATGAACTGAATCTCGGGGATGGGCTTCATGCCCTGGGTTGCCATGCCGATGGAGATGCCCGCAATCATTCCCTCGGCAAGCGGCGTATCCATCACGCGGTCCTCGCCGAACTTTTGCTGCAATCCGGCCGTTGCACGAAACACGCCGCCGTTGATGCCAACGTCTTCGCCCAGGACCACGACACTGGGATCGTGTTCCATTTCCCAGGACATCGCCATGGTCACCGCATCGATAAGCGATACTTCAGCCATGATCGCCTCCATTGGTGTCGCCGTATTGCATCGCGTGGTCGCGTTGCTCTTTCAGGAACTCCGGTAACTCTTCGTACATATAGTCGAACATGGACTCCACAGGCGCCTTGGCCGTATTCAGGTAGGTCTGAACAGCGTCGTCAACCTTGGCCGCACTTGTCTCGAGCAGGGCCTGCTCTTTGTCGTCGTCCCAGACGCCAAGATCAATCAGGTATTGTCGAATTCGAATCAGTGGCTCAACCTTCCAGGCTGTTTCCACCTCTTCTTTTTTTCGATAGCGGCTTGAGTCGTCCGCCGTGGTGTGGTCGCTGAGCCTGTAGGTCACCGCCTCGATCAGGGTCGGTCCTTCGCCGCGTCGGCCGCGTTCCAGTGCCCGCTCTACCCAGTGACGAACCGCAATAATGTCATTGCCGTCGACCTGGATACCAGGAATGCCAGCCGCAACCGCTTTTTGAGCCAGCGTCTTGGTTCTGTTTGCATCTCAATGGGTACGGAGATTGCCCATTTATTGTTCACGACCATGAATACCATCGGCAAGTTACGCGCGCCCGCAACGTTCATCGCTTCGTAGAACGCTCCTTCCGAGGTGCCGCCATCGCCGTTGATTGAAACGGCGCAGCGATCTTCGCCCCGGTATTGAAATGCCATAGCCGCGCCGGCGGCGTGCAGGCACTGCGTTGCGATAGGTACGCAAAACGGGAAGTCATTTCGTGGCCCGGCGTAATCACTGCCGCGTTCGTCGCCGCCCCAGTACAGGAGGATTTCTGCCATGGTTACGCCGCGCGCAAACAACGCGCCATACTCGCGGTAGCTGGGCGCAAGTACATCGTTTTCCTGCATCGCAGCAGCGATACCGACGTGGGCCGCTTCATGTCCGAGACACGACGCATAAGTGCCCAGTTTTCCGGTACGTTGCAGATTGATTGCTTTGGTATCGAAGACACGTGTTTCGGTCATTAGCCGATACATGTCCAGCAATTTATCGGTGTCTTTGGCAAGTGCAGGAATGTCCTTGCTGGGCCTGCCCTGCGGATCCAGGAATTGACTGTACTGGATCTCGAAATCCGCAATGGTTTCCAAGTGATACTCCAATTAGTTTCAGGCAAGACCTTGAATTCTTACGGCTTATTTTCGACGCCGATGATGATCCTGCCAATTTGATGGCCGCGATTATACATGAAGCTCAATGCTGCAATGTTCCGTATATCTACCTAGATTGTGGTAATCCTTTGTTAAGGATTCGGCGAGCCAACCAACCGGGCGCGCGCCATCAAGCGCTCAATCGTCGAATTGAGTGCGGAAATTTCCTCGTCACTCAAGCCTTCCAGCAAGTCCGCCTCAAATTTCAGGGCGAGGGGCGCCACGCCATCGTGTACACGGCGACCCTCCTCGGACAGGTTAAGAATCGATCGGCGCCGGTCGGCATCCGCAAATTCACGATCGAGTCGACCGTTTTTGAGCAGTTTTGAGACGGCGCGGCTGACTGCGACTTTGTCCATCATCGTGCGATCAGCTACTTCCACTGCAGACAGTCCGGGGAAACGCCCGAGCACGGCGATGACACGCCATTCGGGAATGCTGAGACCGAATCGCTTGTCGTAAGCAATCGCAATTGCGCTACTCACCGTATTCGACAAAATCGAAAGTTTGTACGGCAGAAAATTTTCGAGAATGAGTTCTTTATCCATAGCGAAACACCGGAATCTTGAAGGCAGTCAGACAGCCCTATAATAGGACAGCCGCCGCAGCGGCGAAACCGCAATTCTGCCTACGTCAGGCGATATGCGCTTTGTGCAGGTATTCTTCGGATTGCATTTCCGACAGCCGACTCTCTGTACGGCGAAACTCGAATGCCAGTTTCGTGCCCTGGTACAGGTTGTCCAGACCCGTCTCTGCAGACAAAATCAATTTGACCCGGCGGTCATAGAATTCGTCGACCAGTGAAATAAAGCGCCTGGCGGAATTCTCCAGATCGCGACTCAGCACCGGTACATTGGAGATGATTACGGTCGGATACCAGCGCGCGATTTCAATGTAGTCGTTCTGGCTTCGCGGTCCGTCGCAAATCTCTTTGAAATCGAACCAGGCGACAGCCTTGGCGCAACGCAGTGTCTGAATTTCCCGTCCAAGGACGTCCAGCGTTCTTGCTTGCGCCAATTCTCCGGGTGAAGCACTGGCGAAGAATTGCTGTAGTTTTTCGTTTGCGGCTTCGTCCGCCGGCGACCAATACGTTCCGGCTTTCTGCAACAGCCGAAAGCGATAATCGACGCCCGCGTCCAACTCGACAACCTCTGTGTGTTGTTCAAGCATTGATATCGCTGGCAAGAATCTTTCCCTCTGCAGGCCGTCCCGGTAAAGGTCTTGAGGCGCGGCATTGGACGTCGTTACCAGGGTGACATCATGTGCGAACAATCCTTCCAGCAACCTGCCGAGAATCATGGCATCTGCGATGTCGCTGACAAAAAACTCGTCGAAGCAAAGTACGCGGGTTTCGCTGGCGATCTCCGCCGCTACCAGGTCCAGCGGGTCTTCCTGGTTACCGATTCGTTCAAGCCGCTCATGCACCTCTCGCATGATGCGATGGAAGTGAATGCGTCTTTTTTTCTGAACATCCAGATTGGCAAAAAACAGATCCATCAAGAACGTTTTGCCACGGCCCACACCGCCGTGTATATACAAGCCGCGCTGTGGGTGGCGATCTGATCTGATGCCGAGGTTTGCGAGCAATGATGTCCACGGTGCAGCGGTGGCCTCAAGCCGCGTCTGCAGCTTTTGCAACGCATCGACGATTCGCTGTTGGGCCTCGTCGGGCAGCAATCCATCCTTCCTGACGATGTCGGTGTATGCGTTCTGGATATCCACACAATCCTTTATGGCAACAAGTTGTGCAATCGGTAATCGCGATTGTCGAAAATTGAAATTCCGCGCTAAGATACCGCTTCAGTTCAACAATAGACAAGAAGAACCAGCGATATGACAGAACGGGAATCCATGGAGTTTGACGTGGTAATCGTCGGCGGTGGGCCAGCGGGGCTGTCAGCGGCGTGCCGATTGATGCAAATGGCCGAAAAAGACGGGCATGAACTGAATATCGTCGTCGTCGAGAAAGGCTCGGAAATCGGTGCCCATATTCTGTCGGGCAACGTTTTCGAGACGCGCGCGCTCGATGAGCTGTACCCCGACTGGCAAGAACGCGGAGCACCGTTAAAGGTCGCTGTATCCGCAGACCACATTCATTATCTGTTGAGCGACAAAAAGTCGATCAGGGTTCCCGGTCTGTTCATCCCGGCGCCCATGCACAACAAAGGCAATTTCATCGCAAGCCTCGGACGTGTTTGTCAGTGGCTCGGCGAGCAGGCCGAGGCGGCCGGTGTAAATGTGTTCCCCGGATTTGCGGCATCAGAAGTTCTTTACGACGATGAGGGACGCGTTCGCGGTGTGGCCACCAGCGATATGGGCATCGGCAAAGACGGCCAGCGCAAAGGCAGCTTTCAGGCGGGTTATGAATTGCTCGGCAAGTACACGATCTTTGCGGAAGGCTGTCACGGCAATCTTGGCAAAGAGCTCATGCAAAAATTCGATCTGCGCTCGGGCGCCGATCCCCAGCACTATGGCCTCGGCATCAAGGAGATCTGGGAGATCGATCCGGACAAACACAGCGAAGGTCTCGTCGTACACACGATGGGATGGCCCATGGACAACCAGACCGAAGGTGGCGGCTTCCTCTACTACGCAGAAAACAACCAGGTGTTCGTCGGGCTGATCATTGCACTCAATTATTCGAACCCGCATTTATCGCCATTTCACGAATTCCAGCGCTGGAAACACCACCCGAAAATCTTGCAGTATCTCGAAGGTGGTAAACGGATCGCCTACGGCGCCCGCGCGGTCAACAAAGGCGGCCTGCAATCACTTCCCAAGCTCGCATTCCCGGGTGGCATGCTGGTTGGATGCGACGCCGGCTTTCTGAACGGCGGCAAAATCAAAGGTGCCCATACGGCCATCAAGACCGGAATGCTGGCGGCCGAAAGCGTTTATCAAAGCCTGCGCTCCGGCGACGAGGGCTACCAGACACTGTCCAGTTATGAAGAAAGCGTAACTGCATCCTGGGTACACGACGAGCTGTACAAAACCAGGAATTTCGGCCCGGCCCTGCACAAGTGGGGAACGTTTTTCGGCGCCGCATTTACTTTCATCGATCAAAATATTTTTCGCGGTCGCCTGCCGTTTACGATGCACAACACCGACCCGGATCATGAGTTACTGACAAAGGCGGCCGACAGCAAAGTCATCGAATACCCGCGCCCTGATGGCGTCATCAGCTTCGATCGTTTGTCCTCGGTGTTCCTGTCGAGCACCAACCACGAGGAAGACCAGCCCTCACATCTGAAATTGACCGACGCATCCATCCCGATCAGCTACAACCTGCCGGAGTTTGATGAACCGGCGCAACGTTATTGCCCGGCGGGGGTTTACGAAGTCGTCGATGTTGACGGCGAGCCCAGGTTCCAGATCAATGCGCAGAATTGTGTGCATTGCAAGACTTGCGACATCAAGGACCCGAAGCAGAATATTGAGTGGACTGTGCCTGAAGGGGGTGGTGGTCCTAATTATCCTGGGATGTGAGTTTGTTGCAGGCTCTGTGGCAGGCGGGCGCGGCTCATGGGTGGTCTGGTCAGGACGCGCCCACAAGTACGTCCATGTAGGGCTTGGCGTTCGGCATCCATGCCTCTCGACAGTCCTGACCAGACCACCCATGAGCCGCGCCCTTTTCATCTCTCTGGGTTTGTTAAGTCTTATCGCGGGCACAGGCCCGCTCGAAAAATGCGACCCACATAAATTTCGTAACGATAACGAAAGGGGACCTGTGGACCGGCGAAACGTTTGCGGGAATAAAGCGGACCGCAGGGAACCGGAGGCCGCCATCTCGCAAACGTTTCGCCGGGCCGCAGGTTCCGTGCCAAAGACCCTGTACAAAAGACTAAACCCTACTTAGGCTGCATCCGTATAGCCCCATCCAGCCTAATCGTCTCGCCATTGATCATTGTGTTGCCATAAATGCTGGCCACGAGATCCGCATACTCATCCGGTCGTCCCAGTCGTGGTGGAAACGGCACCTGCGCGGCAAGTGACTGCTGCGCTTCTTCTGACAATCCCGCCATCATGGGAGTCATGAATATCCCGGGTGCGATGGTGTTGACACGAATGCCGAAGCGGGCGAATTCGCGAGCGATGGGTAACATCATGCCGATGATGCCGCCTTTGGATGCGGCATAGCTGGCCTGGCCGATCTGGCCTTCGAACGCGGCGACAGATGCGGTGCTGATAATCACGCCGCGCTCGCCTTCTTCGTCTGGCTCGTTTTGCTGCATGATGTTGGCGGACTCTTTGATGAGGATGTATGAGCCGACGAGGTTTACCTGCACCGAGCGACTGAATGCATCGACGGGAGCGGGGCCTTCGCGTCCGAGAACCCGGGCGGGTAGCAGGATGCCCGCGCAGTTTACAGCGAGGGTGATGCCGCCCATGAATTCGGCGGCCTTCTCGCAGGCGCTGCGAACGTCTTCTTCATTTGAAACGTCTGCGTGCACAAACATAGCGTTGTCACCGAGTGCTTCGGCGCTTATCGCGCCTTGCTCGTCATTGACGTCGAGTATTACGGCGTGACCGCCGGCGTTGATAACGGCTTGTGCGGTTGCGAGTCCGAGACCGGATGCGCCGCCGCTGATTACTGCTTTAGCTGTTGAGAGATTCATTCGTTTTTATTGCTCCAAGCTCAAATTTCTAAACTTCAATACCGATTGCGACGGCTTCGCCGCCGCCGATACAAAGTGATGCCACGCCCTTGCCACCACCCCGGTTGCGCAATGCGTGCAACAACGTGACGATGATTCTCGCGCCGGACGCACCGATAGGATGACCGAGTGCACATGCGCCGCCGTTGACATTGACTTTGTCATGCGGGATTTCCAGGTCGTGCATCGCGGCCATGGTGACACACGCAAAGGCCTCGTTAATTTCATACAGGTCGACACTGCCGACATCCCAGCCCAGCATCTTGTGCAGGGACTTGATGGCATGCACGGGCGCGGTCGTAAACCACTCGGGCTCGTGCGCGAATGCAGAGTGACCGGCGACTCTTGCCAAAACGTCTATGCCACGTTTGTCGGCCTCGCTTTGTCGCATCAAAATCAAAGAAGCGGCGCCGTCTGAAATCGATGATGAGCTGGCCGCGGTTACCGTGCCGTCTTTCTTGAATGCGGGACGCAAGGTCGGAATCATTTCAATGTTGGCTCGCTGCGGATTCTCGTCTTCATTGACGACGCTCTCTCCCTTGCGTGTATTCACGGTCACAGCCGCTATTTCGTCGGAGAATTTGCCGCTTGCCATCGCATCGCGTGCGCGTGTAACCGAGGCAATGGCGAACTCGTCCTGCGCTTCTCGTGTGAAGCCGTATTTTTCTGCAGTGATCTCGGCGAAGTGTCCCATCATGTTGCCGTCGTACGGGTTTTGCAGGCCGTCGAAAAACATGTGGTCCAACACTTCCTGGTGGCCCATGCGATAGCCGCCGCGTGCTTTGGGCATCAGGTAGGGCGCATTGGTCATCGACTCCATGCCGCCGGAAACCACGATATTGGCGCTGCCGGCCTTGATCAGGTCATTTGCAAACATCGTTGTCTTCATGCCGGAGCCACAGACCTTGTTTATCGTTGTGCAGGTGGTTCCAATCGGAATACCGGCGCCCAAGGCCGCCTGTCTCGCGGGAGCCTGTCCGAGGCCGGCTGGCAATACGCAACCCAGCAGCACCTCATCGATATCGGCGGCATCCACGTTCGAGTCTTCGATGCAGGCAGCTGTGACGGCTGCTGAAATCTCGGGCGCGGCAAGCGGGCTCAATACACCCTGGAATGCGCCCAAAGGCGAACGGCGGGCGGCGACAATTACGATTTCATCATTGCTCATAGACTGTGCTTTATTGGTCTGGGTTCTGAACGGTGGGCTTAGGAGTCTGACAGCAACAGATCGGGTTCGTCCAGCACTTCAAGCATTCGGGATCGGGCGAGGTTTGCAAGCTCGGCTGAGCTCGCGAACGCGTTACCAGAGGTCTCGATGGGCTGCAGAATGTCGACATGCAGCGTGCCGTGACGGGGCCAGAAGTTTCTCGCGCGCAGGATTTTCCTCGAGCCACGGATGGCTACGGGCACAACGGGTAGTTCACCCTTGATTGCGGCAGCAAATGCGCCTGGCCGGAATCGTCCGAGGCCGGCCTCTTCAAGAAAGGTGCCCTCGGGGAAGATCACCATGGATTCGCCCTCGGCTGCGGCTTTCACAAGCTTTCGAGCATCGCGCGCACTGCCGGCGGCGATAAATCGCTCCACAAATTTTGCACCGACGCGGCGCAGAACGAAATGCAGGACAGGCACCTTTTGTACTTCGCCCTTGATCACAAACGAGAATCGCGGCGGCAAACTTGCCTGTAAAACGATACCGTCGACGTGGCTAGCATGATTCACAACAACAATGCAGTGGTCGTCGGGCAGGTGTTCCAGTCCGCTAACCGTTGGCGGGATGCCGACGACGCTCAAAAACACGCGCGCTGTGCGGGACAACCAGCGCCTGCGGCGGTCAAGACCGGGCAAAAAGGTCGCGAATCCGATCGTGAGTAAAATCACCACTAAAAACGCCGACCAGGCGTACAGGCCGTAAAACAGGCGGCCGAGCGCGATGAGGATGTGTCTCAGTACCTTAATCATGTGTGACGCACATCACTTTATGTTAATGCCTTAGCCAATCTGTGACAGCGATCACGCCTGTTTTGAGGCCGTCTCAGCATACTCAAACCCTTGATAATTCCGTTGTTTGGCGCAGATGTGGCTGTTCTTGAGTTGGCCGGGGACTGCACCGCGAGGATCATTACGCGGCGTATGCTACCAGCCAGCAGGCCAAAAAGGCTCGATCTGATGCACGAACAGCGGCGCGATACCGGGTTAGATGAAAGATATGGGAAGTAGTCAAGAGAGCAACGGCAGATCAACGCACAAGTCGGCCTCGGCAGAGCTGATCGACAAATTTCTGGACGCGATCTGGATGGAACGCGGTTTGTCCACGAACACGCTCGGCGCCTATCGTGCCGACCTGATGACGCTTTCGCGTGGCCTGGCCGAAAAAGATATCAATATCGAAGATGCTGAGAAAGCAGACCTCCTCGAATTCATCGCCAAGCGAGTTGAAAGCGGCGCCAAGCCAAGATCAACCGCTCGCCAATTATCCAGTTTTCGTCGATTCTTTCGCTACATCATGCGAGAGGGCATGCGTGCCGACGATCCGACTGCCGAGATCGCAATGCCACGCATCGGACGATCGCTGCCGAAAACGCTCACCGAAGAAGAAGTCGACTCCTTGCTGCACGCACCAAATACGGACGAGCCGCTCGGTCATCGGGATCGTGCAATGCTCGAGCTGCTGTACGCAACCGGGCTTCGTGTTTCAGAACTGATCAACCTGCAGATGCACCAGGTGAACTTTAACCAGGGCGTTCTGCGAATCATTGGTAAAGGCGATCGTGAACGATTGATTCCGCTTGGCGACGAATCTCAGCGCTGGCTGCGGGACTTCAGCGACAGCTCACGCATGGAAATTTTGCTTGAGCGACAGACCGACTATTTATTCCCCACCCGACGCGGCGACCGAATGACGCGTCAGGCTTTCTGGCACATCATCAAGCGTTATGCCCAAAAAGCAGGCATTGAGAAGAAGCTTTCTCCCCACAGCCTGCGACATGCATTCGCAACCCACCTCCTGAATCGTGGCGCAGACCTTCGCGTTGTGCAGCTGTTGCTCGGGCACAGCGATTTATCGACCACACAGATCTACACGCATGTTGCCCGCGAACGCCTGAAAGAGCTGCACAGCGAACACCACCCCAGAGGATAGGCGCGACGCTGTTATTGTACTCTGCTACAATCTCGCCCCGGCAGAAACCGCAATGATTGACCAAACAGACGGAACCGTGATGAGCGTGACCGGTCGAATATCGGTATGATCAACGCGATTTGGCTGTTGCTCCCAAGGGTAACGCATTGTTGCAAAAGTTTAAGGAATCCCCGATGAAATCACCTGCAACGCGAATTTGCATCGCAATTATTTCAGTTGCGATTATGGCCTTGCAGCCCGCATTCGCCGAGAGCGACGCCGAAAAGCTGGAGCAGGTTCGCCTCTCAGTAGCGGCCATATTCGACGAGATCGATCCAGAGCATATTCAACCAAGCCCCATTGATGGCTGGTTTACGGTTCGTAAAGGCGCGATCGTCGCTTACGTTTCGGCGGACGGTCGATACCTGTTGCAGGGCGATCTGATCGATCTCGAGACGCAGGTAAATTTGTCGGAACAGGAACGCAACAAGGCGCGGCTTGAAATGGTTTCGAGCATTCCGGATGACCAGACCATTTCATTCACGCCGGAAGAAGTGAAATACAGCATCACCGTTTTCACCGACATCGATTGCACCTATTGCCGGCGATTACACAGCCAGATAGACGAATACATGGCGCAGGGGATCGAAGTCAATTACCTGCTTTATCCGCGTAACGGTCCAACGTCAGCATCCTGGGCAAAAGCAGAACAAGTGTGGTGTGCGGATGATCGCAACGAGGCGTTGACGCTCGCGAAAGTCGACAAGAAATTTGCAACGCACAATTGCGATCCATCCATGGTCAGCAAGCATTATGCGATGGGACGAGACATCGGCCTGACGGGTACACCGGCGATCGTCTTGTCAGACGGCACGCTCGTATCAGGATATATGCCACCAGAGCCGCTAGCACAACGCCTGGAACTGCTACAAAAAACGGCCGTAGCAAAAAACTAGCTTCTCTGTTGGAGCGCCTCCACAGGCGCGATAAAGGCCGACCACTACTCGCCAACCTACCGCCTGATCGCGTGCGTATGCACCCCATTGTTGCTGCCGGCATCCTCAAGATACTTCTCCAACGCAAAACGCCCGCTTTGAAATGCAATGTCATCCCAGGGAATATCGTCAAAGGCGTACATCGCCGTTTCCAATGTTTCCTCGCCTACCGCATGACCACCGATCAGTTTCGCCGTAAAGAAAATATGTAACTGCCCGGCCTGGGGCACGTCTACGGCAGCGAACAAGTGACCAATCTCAACTTCGGCGCAGGCCTCCTCCAGGGTTTCACGCGCTGCACCTTCTTCGATCGTTTCATTCAGTTCCATGAATCCCGCCGGCACGGTCCAATAACCAAGACGCGGTTCGATAGCGCGTTTGCACAATAGTATCTCGCCATCGCGCTCTGGCACGCAACCAACGACAATAAGCGGGTTTTGATAATGAACGATTTTGCATTCGGGACAAACCCAGCGTTCGCGATTGTCGCCCTCTGGCACAACGCGACTAACCAGGGATCCGCAGTTTGAACAATATTTCATAGGCGTCGAAAGTCTTGAGTACCTTTAATTTTTGTGCCGAAACAGTACTAAACCGCAATGAATTCCACAACCATGTAGCGCGCTGTTTGGTTTTTAGCTGTTATGCTTGACTAGTAATCATGACTACATTTGCACAGCTTTTCCGCCTGTTCACCTTAATCGCGATATGTATGAGTTGCGGCGATGGCGGGTCATCGAGGTCGTCTCGCATGGCGCCACCGACGGCGAGCGTGTCACCCGGTGGTTTTTGGTCCGGTGTCGATTCAAATGGCGGTGACGTAAATGTTATCGTTACTGAGACCGGCAAATTTTATATATTGACACTGGAAAACCAAAGCCAGGGTTCCGGGGCTCTGAGTGTCTACGGCGGCAATAGCGTTACAGGCATTTTTCAGTTGGTCACCTCGTTCGGCTTCGTCTTCCAGGACGGAACGACGCTCGCGGATTGTGCGCTTACCGGCACTGTCCAGGAACGCCAAACGATGACCGTCGCCGTGAGCTGTACGACAACCGCGGGCCTCGAGACGCAGTTTACGTCGACATTAAATTATGACATGACTTACGACCGCGACTCATCATTGGCAACGATCGCCGGTAATTTTCAAGGCGTATCAGAGGTTTTCAGTATTGCCGGTGACGGGACAGTCTTTGCGCAAAACGCGGTAACAGGCTGTGTTTCGAACGGGCAAGTCAGTATTATCAATGAGTCGTTCAACGCATATGAAGTGCAGTATTCATTTAACAATTGCCTGGCACAAGACTCGGTTCTTAACGGCTCGGCATTTAGCGGTATAGCGGTGCTGGACAATAGTGTCAGCCCGGAAGTGCTGATAATCGCTGCGACGGGCGATGTCGCCGGGACACTGGCGTCGTTCATTCAGCGGCTGGATAGAATATAAAAATAAATCGAGCGCTTTTCGTGATTGGGAATTCACCTATGAACTCAGAAAACGACCCTGAAAAATCAGCAGATAGCGAAGCAACGAAGCCACAGCCATTCTATCGGTCGTGGTTCATAAACCGATTTGACCATCTTCGGGCGCTGTGGCGAATTGCTCTCCTGTTAATCATTACGGTTTTGCTCGCTATAGCCTTTGGATGGGTCGTCAAGCACATTCCGTATCCCGACGAAGGGGATGCGTTGGTAACCTGGGAAGAATTCGGCACGCGCGGCGCAACTTTGATCGCCATGATTCTTGCAGCGTTTATTATGCTTCGATGGATCGATCGTCGCCCGATAAAACTCCTTGGCCTGGCTTTGCTGGATGGTTGGAAACGAGACTTCGCGATTGGACTGATCATTGGCATGGGAATGATATCGCTTACGTTGGTGATTCTTTGGGCCGGCGACTGGGTGACGTTGTCGCTGAACGAACTGACGCTTGCGCTCCTCGGCGCCCTTACCAAAGCATTGCTGCTGTTCTTTGTAGCGGCCTTAATGGAAGAGCTATTACTCCGCGGCTACATTTTTCAGGCGTTTATTGAAGGTTCTCGAGTCTGGATTGCTTTGATCCTGCTTAGCTTATTATTCTCTATGGCCCATCTCTACAATCCGGATTCGACCATCCCTTCGTCGCTGAATATTTTTCTGGCTGGAGTGCTGCTGAGCGTTTGCTACCTGAAAACCAGATCACTGTGGCTGCCGACAGGTCTTCACCTGGGATGGAACTGGATGCAAGCCTCTTTCTGGGGAATGGGTGTGAGTGGCTATCATGTAAAATGGAGCGTCTTCACCGCCGAAGCGCAGGGAGCCAACTGGATCAGCGGCGGGAATTTTGGCGCTGAAGCTTCAATCTTTGCAACCATCGTGATTTCTGTTGGGACTTATTTCATCTGGCAGTCCAGGCGTCTGGGCGCTACACAGGCACTCGAGACAGCCTGGGAAGTTTATCCGAAAGGCTACGGCCGGTCGCCGAAGCGCTAAATTCTAACGACGGATTGATATCCAAAACAAGCGGCTACGCGACGGAATGTCGGTCAGCGACAGCAGGAACCACAAATGAATTTCGGACTTACTGAAGAACAACAACTCATAACCGATACGGTTAGAACGTTTGTCGAAAACGAACTTTACCCGCATGAGGAAGAGGTCGAACGCACTGGCGTCGTGCCCAGGGAACTGGGCCAGGAGATTGTGCAGAAGTGCAAGGACATCGGCTTCTACGCAGCCAACTTGCCCGCCGAGGTCGGCGGCGGCGGACTTAATCATCTCGATTTCACATTGCTCGAAAGAGAACTGGGCCGCGCGTCAATGGCGTTGTCCGTCTATTTCGGTCGGCCGTCGGGGATACTCGAGGCCTGCGAAGGAGAGCAGCGAGAGCGCTACCTGCTGCCAGCCGCGTCGGGCGAAAAAATGGACGCCTTGGCAATGTCCGAGCCCGACGCCGGCTCCGATGTGCGCGGCATGAAATGCTCTGCCGTCCCGGACGGCGACGACTGGATTATTAATGGAACGAAGCACTTCATTAGTCATGCAGACATCGCAGATTTCATTATCGTATTCGTCGCGACCGGGGTGGAAGAGACACCCCATGGTCCGAAAAAGAAAATCAGTTGTTTCCTGGTCGATCGTGGTACGCCAGGTTTCGAAATTCGTCCCGGATACAAGTCCGTGTCGCATCGTGGTTATAACAACTGCATCCTGAATTTCGACAATTGCCGCCTGCCCAAAGTGCAAATGCTCGGACAGCCACACAGAGGATTTGCACTGGCCAACGAATGGTTATTCGCGACTCGACTAACGGTTGCGACAATGGCGGTGGGTCGTGCGCGCCGCGTAATGGACCTGGTGTTGCCTTTCGCCACCGAGCGCAAACAATTTGGGCAGGCAATCGGCAAGTTCCAGGGCGTGTCATTTAAACTGGCCGACATGATTACCGAAATTGATGCAGCGGATTGGCTGACTTTGTCAGCGGCCTGGAGATGCGATAAACAGTTGCCTTCCAATCGCGAGGTCGCCAGTGCCAAGTTATACGCCACCGAAATGCTTGCTCGCGTCACCGACGAGGCTGTACAGATTTTCGGTGGCATGGGACTGATGAGCGATCTGCCACTCGAACGATTTTGGCGAGACGCACGAGTGGAACGAATCTGGGACGGAACATCGGAGATTCAGCGCCATATCATCAGTCGCGAATTGCTGCGACCGTTCGAGACCTGAATCGGCGGAGTATTATGAATACGAATCCAATCAAGACGCGCGTTGATGGTGGCATTCTGGAGGTCATTATCGATCGCCCGAAAGCAAACGCCATCGATCGCGCGACCAGCAGAATTATGGGAGAAGTTTTTGCGGACTTCCGAGATAACAGCGACCTCCGAGTCGCCATTCTCAGTGGTGCCGGCGAGAAATTCTTCTGTGCGGGATGGGACCTCAAGGCCGCAGCGGACGGTGAGGCTGTCGATGGTGATTATGGGATCGGCGGATTCGGCGGGATACAGGAACTGGAAGACTTCAACAAACCGGTGATCGGTGCAGTCAACGGCATCTGTTGCGGTGGCGGATTCGAGATCGCTTTGTGTGCTGACATCATCCTTGCCGCCGATCACGCAACGTTCGCGTTTCCGGAGATTCGTTCCGGCACGGTTGCCGACGCAGCGTCGATAAAGCTACCGAAGCGAATTCCCTACCACATTGCCATGGAGATGCTGCTCACAGGTCGCTGGCTGGAGGCAGAAGAGGTGCATCGCTGGGGAATCGTTAACGAGATTGTACCTGCTCAAAAGCTCATGCAGCGCGCCTGGGAAGTGGCGAGGTTAATCGAGTCAGGCCCACCGCTGGTCTACGCTGCGATAAAGGAAGTTGTGCGCGAGGCCGAGAACATGAAGTTTGCGGACGCACTGCGAAACATTACCGGGCGCAAATTCAAGACTGTAGATACACTTTATTCCAGTGATGATCAGTTGGAAGGCGCGCGCGCGTTCGCCGAAAAACGGGACCCGATCTGGACCGGTAAGTAGCGGTCGCAATCGAAAAAGATGAGCAAGAAGACTGCCCTTGAGCGTCTGTTGAGGCCAAAGACCGTGGCGGTCTTTGGCGGTGATGACGCAGCGGAAGTCGTACGGCAATGCAGGGCCATTGGTTTCGACGGCGATATCTGGGCCGTAAATCCGAGGCGCGACGATCTGGAAGGTATCGCGTGCGTGGCCAGTCTCGAAGACCTGCCGAGCGTACCCGATGCCAGCTTTGTTGCCGCACCACCACAGGCATCTCTGCAAATCATTCGTGACCTTGCGGCAAGCGGTGCGCCTGGCGCCGTGTGCTTTGCGTCAGGGTTCGCCGAAACAGGCACTGACGGCGAGAAGCTGCAGCAACAGTTGCATGAGGCTGCCGGTGACATGGCTTTGATCGGACCGAATTGTCACGGCTTTCTTAACTACCTTGACGGTGTTGCGTTGTGGCCGGACAAACACGGAGGCCAGCGAACGGAGAAGGGCGTCGCGATAATTTCGCAAAGCGGCAACATTGCCATCAATTTGACCATGCAGCAGCGCGCACTCGACATCGGCTACGTAATTTCAATCGGAAACAACTCGACGCTGTACTTGCACGATTACATTGACACGCTGCTCGACGATCCGCGCGTGACCGCAATCGGCTTGCACATCGAGGCGATACAAGATGTGCCTGGTTTCTCGAGGGCTGCCATCAGGGCGTTAAAGAAGGGCGTGCCGATTGTGGCACTGAAGACCGGTCGTTCGTCGCTGGGCGCCGAGATTACTTTGAGTCATACGGCGTCACTGGCGGGTTCCGACCGGCTGTATTCGACGCTGTTCGAGCGGGTAGGTATCGCTCGTTGCGACACGATTCCACAGTTTCTGGAGACGTTGAAGTTCCTGTCTATCGTTGGATCATTGCCGGATAGCAAAATCGCTTCGATGAGTTGTTCGGGTGGCGAAGCCTCGATGATCGCGGATTGCGCGGCCGGCTTGAATATCGATATGCCGAAGCTATCTGACGATTCGACGTTGCGGCTGCAGGAGTTGTTGGGACCCAATGTTCATGTGGCAAATCCGCTTGACTATCACACGTATATTTGGGGTGATCGCGAAAAACTGAACAAATGCTTTGCCGAGATGCTCACCAATAAATTCGCCTGCATGCTGCTGGTACTCGATTATCCCCAAAGCGGCATTACCGCGACGGAAAACTGGGATGTCGTGGAACGCGCATTTTTCGATGCCGTCGAACAAGCAGGTAAAAAGGCCGTCATTGTTTCGTCGCTTCCCGAATCTCAGCCGCTGGACGTCCGAGATCGCATAAAGGCGGCGGGTGTTGCGCCAATGCAGGGCATTGAAGAGTGTTTGTTTGCAATTCGAGCGGCCGCTGCCATTGGTGAGGCACAACGCGACGTTGATCGCATTCTTCCGGTCGCGCAGTCAGCATCGGTAGATGGTGAGCCGCATTCGCTGGACGAATGGCACAGCAAGCGAACGCTTGCTGAATTTGGCGTGCACATACCGGACGCAAAACGCTGCGCCGCTGCCGAGACGGTCGCCGTTGCTGATGCCATGGGATATCCCGTGGTCCTGAAGGCGGTGTCCAGCGAGCTTGCTCACAAGACCGAGGCGGGCGCCGTCACCGTGAATTTACAAGATAGCGAAGCCGTCACTGCAGCGACGGAGCGAATGGCCTCGCTGACGGACAGTTTTCTCGTGGAAAAAATGGTGCAGCCGGCCGTCGCCGAAATGATCATCGGCGTAAGTCGAGACCCAAGCTTTGGTTTGACTCTGATGCTCGGCTCGGGCGGTACGCTCGTTGAGCTGCTCGATGATACGAAATCGCTGTTGCTTCCTGTTCAGCGGCACGAGATTCGATCGGCGATCGCTTCACTTAAAGTAGGCAAACTGATTGATGGCTATCGCGGTGCTGCAGCCGGAGATCTCGAAGCGGTGTTAGATGCCGTGTTAGCAATCGCACGCTTCGCTGACGCCAACGGCGAGGTGTTGATCGAGCTGGATGTGAATCCACTCATTGTTACGCCAAACGATGCAGTCGCCGCGGATGCGTTCATTCGGCAGTCGTCAGTAGAGCAAGCATGAATTTACTCTATACTATGCCGATCCCTAATTATTTCGAACAATCGCGTTCGTAACAGACCTGCGAATATGGAGTCTTCAACATGAGCGAATACAGAAATGACTTGCCCCAATTGTCGGGTGACTTGTATTTGACCGATGCCGGGCTTGAAACTGACCTTATATTCAATCACGGCATCGATATTCGGGAATTTGCAGCGCATACCCTCCTGCCGGATTCACATGGCCGGGATGCGGTCGTCAATTATCTCCGCGGATTTCTTGCCCTAGCGAATCAGTACGACGCTGGATTTGTGCTGGACAGCCAAACATGGAAGGCACACATGCACTGGGCTGACGATCTCGGTGCAAATGAACAGGAGCTTCGTCAGTCGAATAGAGAGTCCGTCGCATTGATTACAGAACTGCGTGACGAGTTTTCCAGCAACAGGAAGCCGATCGTTCTCAACGGGGTAATTGGCCCGCGAGGCGACGCGTACGCACCGGATGCCAGGCTGGCGGCGAACGAGGCTCTGGAGTATCACTCCAAACAGATCGGTTGGTTAGCCGAAACCGATGTCGATATGGTGACAGCGTTGACCTTCACACAATCGGATGAGGCTATTGGCGCTGTTCGGGCGGCACAGTCGGTGGGTCTTCCGATTGTGATTTCTTTCACCGTCGA
>Ga0114949_10000539_pt1 | contig 20678 bp, 14 predicted proteins | sample N074metaG_FD_83505 | JGI IMG/M metagenome (GOLD analysis project Ga0114949, IMG submission 83505) | Deep subsurface microbial communities from Kermadec Trench to uncover new lineages of life (NeLLi) - N074 metaG | ecosystem: Environmental > Aquatic > Marine > Ocean trench > Sediment | place...
GAAAGGTCATTTCGGAGAAGATCCACGATCATCAGATTTTCAGCCTGGCTCTTGTAATCGGTCTGAAGCCATTCGGACAAAAAGCCATCCAGTTCAGGTGTGCATCCTCTGGGAGCTGTGCCTTTCATGGGCTGCGCACGAATCGTCCCTCCTTCCCACGCCACGAATCGTTCCGGAGAGGCCGACAAAATCTGAACGTCTCCAAGTTGGATTAACGCTCCGTACGAAACCGGTTGGCGGCGGCGCATGAGACCGTACAACGCGATAAATCCAAGGTCAAAATCGGATTCGAATCGACCGGTCAGGTTGATCTGGTAGACGTCACCGTCTCGAATGAGATCTAGAATTCGATCCACTTTGGCTCGGTATCCGTCTTCTGATTCCTGGAGAATCAGGTCTTCCAGATACGGCGCCGGTTCGCAGATGGCAAATACTTTGTCGAGATCTACCGATTCAATCTGATCCGGCTCTTTGTAGAGTCCAAACCATGCAACTGGATACCCCAACTCTCGCTCGTAGTCAACGTCCACGACGTGACTGAAACGATCGGGTTCGAATCCATATCCCGCCTCATAGGCCTGATAACCTGCGATATGCCATCCCTCGTCAAGAGCCTTGTCTACGGATTCAAGGAGTGCTGGAACCTCTGCTGGTCGAGACGCAGATAAAATCCGATCCGGAGCCGAAAAAAGAAGACAGCGCTGCCCCGGGTCGGACGATCCGTCGAGAAGCACGGTGCCAGGCTGCGCAAGGCGCTCGAGAAGATCGACCATCGGTTGAGAATTGTTTGGATGAGAGGCGCGACGGTTTGAACGGCTGACGCGAATGCCGTTGACGGCTGCCAAAGTCTCGATAGACATCCGACGCAAATACGTCGGCGCGCGGGGCAAAGTCAAGATGCGATCTTTTTCTTCCGCGCTCATTCACCCATGGCCGGCTATCGTTCCATGTTCAGCACCAGCGGTTCACCGCTCGTGAGTGATCAGCCTTGTTCGCTACCTTTGACGGAGCCGACTCATTACCCGTTACCCGCACACCGTATGCATCTCTCCGGATTTGATTGGGCTATCATGGCAACCTTTTTTGGGGTGTCTCTGGCGATTGGTCTATCCGTTTCCCGAACCTCCGGTAAGAGCTTTCGATCCTATTTCCTGGGCGGACAGTCCATGCCCTGGTGGTTGCTCGGTATTTCCATGGTGGCGACCACATTTTCGACAGACACGCCGAACCTCGTAGCAGATATCGTGCGCAGCGGGGGGACGTACGGCAACTGGGCTTGGTGGTCATTCCTGCTGACGGGAATGCTGACTGTTTTTCTCTATGCCAAATTGTGGCGGCGTTCGGGTGTCTTAACCGACGTGGAATTCTACGAGCTTCGCTACTCGGGAAAAACGGCCGCGTTTCTGCGAGGTTTTCGAGCGGTCTACCTGGGAATCCTGTTCAATATCATCATCATGGCTTCGGTCACGCTTGCCGCGATCAAAATCGGGATGGTGATGATGGGTTGGTCACCCATTCAAACGGTCGTGATCGCTGCTGGTATTACGGTCGTTTATTCAGCCTTGGGTGGGCTCCGAGGGGTCTTATTGACCGATCTCATCCAATTCTCACTCGCGATTGCAGGATCCATCTGGGCAACCGTCTATGTGTTGAACATGCCAGAAATAGGAGGCCTCAGTGCACTTCTTGTCCATGAGAATGTCGTGTCCTCCCTGGAATTTCTACCGTCGTTTGACACGGTTTCGATGGACGTGCTCGTTCCGGTCTTTATCATCCCCTTGGCGGTGCAGTGGTGGGCCGCATACTATCCGGGCGCCGAGCCAGGCGGCGGGGGTTATATCGTTCAACGCATGCTCGCGGCTAAAAACGAAAGGCATGCGGCCGGGGCTACGTTGTTGTTCAATGGCTTGCATTACGCGCTCAGACCCTGGCCGTGGATCCTGATCGCTCTCGCATCGCTCATCGTCTTTCCCGATCTGGCATCCATCGCGGAACGATTCCCTGCCGTACCGGAATCGCAGGTGCGAAATGATCTCGCATACCCGGCCATGCTGACCTACTTACCGAGCGGTCTTCTCGGTCTAGTCGTTACGTCACTTGCGGCCGCCTACATGTCGACAATGTCGACTCAGGTGAACTGGGGCTCCTCCATAATTGTAAACGATATCTATCGTCGATTTATCCGTCCGGATGCCACGGAGCGCCAGCAGGTCTGGTCGGGAAGAATTACCACCGTAATTTTGATGGTAGTCGCTTGCACGCTGGCTTTGTATCTGGAGAACGCGCTGCAAGTCTTCAACATCATCCTTCAAATTGGAGCGGGCACGGGCCTTCTATTCATTCTCAGATGGTACTGGTGGCGGGTGAATGCCGCGTCCGAGCTCACTGCCATGATCGTTTCTTTTGTCGTAGCCATGGTTCTTCAATTCGGTCACGGATTCGGGATGGAATCATGGCAACAACTCCTTGTAGGCGTTGGTATTACGACAACTGCATGGATTTCGGTTGCTATTTTTGGGCCCACGACCGACCAGGCTGTTTTGGATTCATTTTACCAGAAAATTCGGCCTGGCGGCCCCGGTTGGAAGCCTGTGTTGACGCGACTGGGTCCAGGATATGAATCCGACGGTTCCGATCTCCCGAGCGGTATCCTGGCGTCTGTCGTTGGAGCACTGGGTATTTACAGCCTGCTTTTCGCGACTGGCTACTATCTGTATGGCAATTGGACGGCAGCTGTCGCGATGACACTTGTCGCGGCAATTTCGCTGTTCGCCCTCTACCGGTTGTGGTCAAAAATTCGATTTGAATAAGAGCTTTTCCTGGTCCGCACCAAGAACGAAAGCCCCCGGGCCGGTCGACTCCTGAAAGAAATAGGCCTTCCTCAAACGGTGCTGAAACAGTTGCCCGTAAGCAGCAAACCATCGCTCCAGAAATCGGACCGAGTTTTCCGGCTCAACCATGGCCCAGACAGAACCACCAAATCCAGCGCCAAAGGCAGAAGACGCGATCGCTCCGTTGTCGAGCGCCGCTTCGACCAGGAATCGGGTTTCGTCCACCTGGTTTCCCAGCCATCCGTCGGTCATCTGTTGAGACCGGGACACGTGTTGCTCAAGCATTTCGTAGTCGCCACTCTTTAGAGACTCGACGACTCCTGCGACTACGGTCTGGGTTTCTTCGATGAATTGCCTGACTCGGTTCATCAGGGCGTTTCGGATTTGTTCGTCCGATTCATTTTTGTCGACACACAATTCGAAGGCATCCATCGAAAATTCGCCGGATGAAACGAGGCCACCAAGGGTCGCGTGGTACTCTCCCATCTCCACGGACCAGAGTTCGACCGCTCGAGTAGCCAATCGCACCGCACGATTGTAATCCTCCTTGGCACCCGTCGTCTTCTGCGCCCGAACCCCGCTGGACGCAATCACAAACGTGAGATCCGAAGGCAGTGATACCCACTCGAGTCGCTTCAAAGGTCGATATTGAATATGACCAAGCCTATACGGCTCGGAATACAGAATAGCCGTGTGATCTTGGGCCCCACCCATCGTCCCGACCCCTGAATCGCCGGCCAGGTCCTTGAATGCAAAACCGTTCTCGACGCACCCCATGTAGCTCGCGAGATCGGCGCCCGATTGAATATTTCGACGGAAGGAGTCATGCCGGGTAACTTCGGAAAGGGCTGCGATGCACATCCAGGTTCCGATTACAAACGCGCTGGAACTGCTCATTCCCGAAGCCCTCGGAATATCGCTACTAAAAACCACAGAAATCCCCCTCTCTGGCACATCGAAATTGGCGCAATATCGTTTCAAAACCGTCCGTGGATAGGCGGTCCAGATCGGGCCTGGAGTTTCAGGATGATCTTTAGAATGGTTGTCGGGGTCTTGGTGGGGCCCGTCGCCGGCGACGCTGCCAAACGATATGAGAGCTGAAGTTCCAGATACCAAATCCTCCAGACGCACTCCGGGCTCCTCAGAGGTGGTTGCAACCATGCAGAAAGAGCGCTGACTCGCACACGTAAGACTGCTCCCACCCGCGTAATCCGTGTGCTTGCCCACCACTTCGATTCGCGCCGGGCAGTATACGGCGACGGCTCGCTCGGACGAATCGTTTCCTTCTGAAAGGCGGTTCGCCGCTGACGTGATCCGCTCAGATATTTTCCGCATCGAAAGGACATCAAGACCGCGAAACGAAGCTGTTTCCAGGCTTGAATTGATGCCTTCATGTAGTGTCTCACTCAGAAGTGATTCTACACCTTGTCGACTTTGTAACTCCTCAAGTGTTATCCGGTCGGATCTCATCATATCCTGCTACACGCCATATCCGGTTACACTCATATCTTTCTACACCACGACGTTCTTCCATTTTCCTCTTCGGAATGCGATTGCAGCGACGATAGCTAGCGCCAACTGGGCTGCCGTTATCGCCCAGAAGATACCGTCCTCACCCATCCCCAGGGGCCAGGCAAACGCCCATGCCAGTGGAATCTGAAGAACCCAGTAGGCGAAAAGATTGATCCAGGTCGGAGTTTTCGTGTCTCCTGCTCCGTTAAATGCCTGTACAGTGACCATGCCAACCGCCCAGATGGGAAAGAAAGGCGATAAGATTCGTAAACACCGGACGCCGACCCGAACCACCTCCGGATCGGTTGAAAAAATGCCAAGGATCGGTTGGGCTGCGAACCAGAAGACGGCCCCCAAGATGCCCAAAAACAAAGCGTCCAGAGCCGTACATATCCAGACGGCACGTTCCCCTCGCTCGGGTTTTTGGGCGCCCAGGTTCTGCCCCACCATGGTCGCGGCGGCATTGCTGATTCCCCACGACGGAAGCAGTGCAAAAATGACGACACGGATGGCAATGGTATAGCCGGCCAGGGAAGTACTTCCGAATTCGGACATCAAACGCATGATCGCCAACCAGGACGCCGTCCCAACCAGGTATTGAAGAATCCCCGGGCCTGATATCCTGAGTAGGCGTTTCAGGATGTCCAGATCCAACCGCAGGTGCTTAAGGCGCACATGAACGCGAGACGAGCCGTTGAGCAACATCCAGATCTGGTACGCCACACCAATTCCGCGGCCGATCGTCGTCGCCACGGCTGCCCCAGTCGTGCCCATCTCGGGGAAGGGTCCGATCCCGAAAATAAAAAGCGGGTCCAGAATGATGTTCAGGATGTTGGCAAGCCAAAGCGCCCGCATGGCCAGGCCTGGATCTCCCGCGCCTCGAAAAATCGCGTTGAAGAGAAACAGGAGGATAATTGTAACATTGCCACCCAGAAGAATCGCTGTATATCCCGATCCCACTTCGATTACTGCGGAACTTGCACCCATCAGACTGAGCAGGTCGTCGGCAACCAGTAGGGCAAATATTCCTACCGGAATAGCGGTGACGATGCTAGCCCAAAAGGCCTGTGCCGTCGCTTTCGCAGCTCCCTCGTGATCATTCTCGCCGATTCTACGTGCGACCATGGCGGTAGCCGCCATGGCGATTCCAAGACCAACCGCAAAAATCAGAATAATGAGGGAAGCCGTGAGTCCAACCGCAGCGACAGCATCCGCGCCGAGTTTTCCGACGAAGAAGATGTCCACAACCTCGAAAATGGATTGCATAAACATCTCGAGGACCATCGGTACCGACAGGACGATGATCGCCCGCGGAATGCTACCTGAAGTAAAGTCTCGCGATTTCCCTTTCAGAGAATCCCGGATATCGGAATAAAGCCCCACCGATACTTGCGGTGAATCGTTTTCGTGCGAATGATTGGAAGACATTTGAGCCGAATTTTTCGGTGAGATCCTTGATCGCAGGAGCTGTTCGAGAAGTACGAATAGAGAGAAACACCTCGCTCCATGCGCCTCATTATTCTTCTCTGTCGATTCCTTCGATACCGGCTTCCCGGAATCTCACCCGCTCGAGAGAATTGCTTTCGTGGTCGACCGCCTAGAGCGTTCGACGGGCGGGTCGTATGATGATCTCAATCAGGCTCATGAAAACTCTATCCGTTTGCTGGTTCCGAGGGTACTCACGATGCGGTTGGTGTCGTGATTTACCGTATGGTTTACGTCGCCGCCCGTCGAGGGTCAAAAAATAGTTGATCCCCAGCTGGAATGAAAATATTCCCTGTGTCAGCCCGCCGCCGAATCTCGGCCGGTCTTTACCGGATCTTGTCTTGCTGCGCGAATGGCCAGTGGCTAATTTGCGCGCCAATTATCAGGAGATCGGTGCTCATCTTGTGCGCCGCGAGCGAAAGCCCACCCTTCAATTGAATGGCTGCTCAGATTTTGTTCTTCTTGCTTGCGACGGTTGCCATCGCAGCAGGGCTCGGGATGCTTCTTTCAAAGAGTCCAGTTACCTGCGCACTCTGGCTCATCTTGAATTTGTTCAGCATCGCAGGCCTATACCTGACGCTGAACGCGGAATTTATAGCAGTCGTCCAGATACTTGTATACGCCGGCGCCATCATGGTGCTGTTCCTGTTCGTGATCATGCTTTTGAACCTCGACTCCCTTCCCGAGGTCAAGAACATCGAATGGAAAAGAATTGTAGGATTCACCCTGGGAATGGGCGTTCTGGCTCTTTTGTGTTTCGTAGTGGCATCCAGTCTAGATATCCTGCCTTTCAAGATTTCAGCAGGAAGGGCCGCTGAAGTAGGGTCTGCCACGTCACTGGGGGAAGTGCTATTCACACAATACGCCATGCCTCTTGAAGTCATCGGCATCCTGTTGTTGGCGGCAACAATAGGGGCTGTGATGCTCGCCAAGAGGAAACCAGTTTAAGCCCACAAACAATCCGACGCTATTGCGCGAATGGAAGTCACACTGAATTGGTATCTGATGCTCAGTGCATTCCTTTTTGTAATTGGAGTGCTGGGTGTTCTTTTCAGGCGAAATGTGATCGTCATCTTGATGTCGGTTGAACTCATGCTCAATGCGGTCAATCTGACTCTGGTTGCCCTCTCCCAGCACATGGGCGATCCGACAGGTCAAATCCTGGTCTTCTTTGTGATCTCGGTAGCGGCAGCGGAGGCCGCAGTCGGGCTCGCGATTATCATTGCCATCTTCCGGAATACACTGACCGTCGACGTGACCAAATTTAATCTCTTTAAGTATTGAAGCGTCGGCTAGAGCGACCCGGTTCTGAATAGCCGCCTGGTTTGAAATCCAATCCATGAACCCCAGCACACTCATATCTCTCATTCTGCTCCTCCCGCTCGCGGGGGCCCTGTTTTGCGGGCTCGGGGGACTATTTATTCCGGCAATGCGCCAGCGTGAAGGGCTGATCGGTTTCGTGGGTACGGCGGTGGTGTTGGTACCGTTTCTGGCCGTTCTTTTCCTCTTTCTAAATTTTGATGGCGATGCCATCGTGGTCGATTTCTACACGTGGATGGCTGCTGGTGATCTCAGCGTTTCGTTCGCGTATCGGATCGATCAGCTTTCTCTGGTCATGTCGCTCGTGATCACGGGTGTGGGTGGACTTATCCACCTCTACTCGATCGGGTATATGCATGGCGACCCCGGGTATTGGCGATTTTTCGCGTACCTGAACCTGTTCATCTTCGCCATGCTCAACCTCGTACTGGGCGACAACCTGGTGGTCCTATTTCTGGGTTGGGAAGGGGTAGGGCTTTGCTCGTATCTGCTCATTGGATTCTGGTACACAGATCTGAAGAACAGCGCGGCGGCGAACAAGGCGTTCATCATGAACCGCATTGGAGATTTCTGCTTTCTCCTCGCGATGTTCTTGCTCTTTCGGGAGCTCGGAAGTCTCGATTTCGACGTCCTGCTCCTTGAAGGGCCGTCTTTAAACGAAGGCGTCCTTTACCTCATCGTCTTCCTTCTTTTTATGGGAGCCACCGGAAAAAGCGCTCAGATTCCGCTATTCACGTGGCTTCCAGATGCCATGGCAGGCCCCACACCGGTCTCAGCGCTCATTCACGCGGCCACTATGGTTACGAGCGGACTCTACCTACTTGCGCGCCTGTCTCCACTTGTTATCGCCGCAGAAGGCATTATGGCGTTTATCGCCATTATCGGAGCGCTCACAGCCATCATGGCCGCTACGATCGCCATCACACAGAATGACATCAAGAAGGTTTTGGCTTATTCAACCGTATCGCAACTTGGATACATGTTTTTGGCCATAGGTGTTGGAGCCTTTTTCGTGGCCATTTTCCATTTGGTGATGCATGCTTTTTTCAAAGGATGCCTCTTCTTGGGTTCGGGAAGCGTAATTCACTCTATGCACGACGTGGAAAACCAGCTCGCCGAGAGTGGAGATGCGGCTGAGTTCGATGCCCAGGACATGCGAACCATGGGCGGACTGAAGAAATTCATGCCTTCGACGCGCGCGACATTTCTTATCGCCACCCTTGCTATCGCCGGAATACCTCTGCTTTCTGGCTTTTTCTCGAAAGACGAAATCCTGTTCAGAGCCTTCGAATCGGCGTCGACTAACGGCTACGGCATGTTCGTATGGATTATCGGAATCGTGACCGCCTTTCTGACCGCTGTGTACATGATCCGGGCGTATGTGCTCACGTTCGAAGGGGAGCCACGCTGGCCGAAGGCCGAGACCGTTAAGCCCCACGAGTCGCCGTGGACCATGACGCTGCCTCTCTGGGTGCTTGGCATTCTTTCCATCGTTGGAGGGTATATCGGATTACCGGGTGTTTTAGCCCGTGGCGACTGGAACCTGATCCATCACTATCTGGGGGAATCATTCGGGGGCCCTGTGGCCGAGGTTCACACTGAAGCTCACGTCGCGCTTTCGACCGAGTGGATGCTCCTGGCACTGGGAGGCGCCATCGCGATAGCGGGTGTCGCCCTCGGGTGGCGCTGGTATTCGAAACATGGACCCGCTTTCGATGAAATCATTCGGGCCCGATTCGGATGGCTTTACAGGGTGGCCGAGGGCAAGTACTTCGTCGACGAAGCGTATGACAAAGTAATAGTCCGACCGGTGATTGGCATCGCTGAAAAAGGCTTCGCCCCGTTTGACAAATATGTCGTGGATGGTCTGGTGAACGCAGTGGCTTTCATTACCCGTGGCCTGAGCTTCGTGCTGAAATACATCCAGACCGGGATCGTCCAGACCTATGCAATGGCCTTTGTGATCGGCGTCATTCTCGTTCTCGCGCTCATGTTGTTTGGATGAATCAGGAATTCCACGATACCCTTTGCCTCAGAGCACTTAGAAATCACAAATGAACATTCCTCACCTGACATCGATCGTCATCTTCCTGCCTATGGCGGGCGCGATCCTGACGATTCTTGCGCGTCGAGCCGAACAGGTGAAGTGGATAGCGCTCATCGTGACTTCTGTCACTTTTCTTACGTCTATTGGCCTCTACTTAGGATTTGACCCGAGTATCTCGACCGCGACGAGTCCGCAATTCGCAGACGTGGCGCCGTGGTTTCCGGCCGCGTTCGACATCAAATATTTCGTCGGAATCGATGGCCTGAACCTGCTCCTTGTTCTATTGACGACGCTCCTCGGGCCCATCGTCATTCTCTCCTCATGGACCTCTATAAAAGAGCACCACAAGGCCTACTACACCCTACTCCTGATCCTGCAGACCGGCGTAACGGGCGTCTTTACTTCCTATGACCTCCTTCTCTTTTTCATGTTCTTTGAGCTCACGCTCATCCCCATGTACTTCATCATCGGGATTTGGGGAGGCGAGAGTCGGATCTATGCGGCATTCAAGTTTGTCATCTACACGCTCGTCGGATCGCTTCTCATGCTGGTCGCCCTGCTGGCGCTTGGATTCATGGCCGGCGACGCGATTAACGGGGGAGTGTTCACCACAGACTGGTACAAACTGGTCTCCTACAACATTCCAGTAAACTCTCAGGGTTGGCTGTTCTTGTTGTTTGCCCTCGCGTTCGCCATCAAAGTACCGCTGTTCCCGTTCCACACATGGCTTCCGGACGCGCACGTTCAGGCGCCTACCGGAGGCAGCGTGGTGCTGGCAGGTGTTCTTCTGAAAATGGGGACGTACGGGCTGCTGCGTTTTTGTCTCCCCCTCTTCCCTGTCGCGTCGCAGAAATATGCGATGCTGTTCGCCGTATTGGCTGTCATTGGAATACTCTACGGCGCTCTGGTATCTCGCGCGCAGACGGATATCAAGAAACTGGTGGCTTATTCGTCGGTCAGCCATCTCGGATTTGTCGTGCTGGGAATTTTTGCGTTCAACGTCGAAGCCATGCAAGGGGCGCTCATCCAGATGGTCAATCACGGCATTTCGACCGGCGCCTTGTTCCTGATTGTTGGAATGATGTATGAAAGACGACACACGCGAATGATGAAGGACTATGGTGGAATCGCCAAGTCCGTTCCGATCCTAACGTTCTTTATGATTTTTTCCGTACTGGCGTCCGCAGGGCTTCCGGGATTGAATGGATTTGTGGGAGAATTTTTGATTCTTATTGGTGCGTTCAAATCGACTGTCTTAGATAGTCCAATGCTGGTCGTGGTCGCGACTACCGGGGTCATCTTGGCAGCCGTATACCTTCTTTGGATGATCTATCGAACTGTTTGGGGAACGATCGAAGATGAAGAAAACGCCAACATGGCTGACCTGAATGGAAGAGAAATCGGACTTCTAGTGCCTCTGGGACTCCTAATGATTATACTTGGGTTCGCCCCGAATCCATTTCTCGAGAAAAGCGAACCCGCCGTACGCGACCTCCTGGAATTGATCGAAACGAAGAGAGCTGCGGCCGAGTCTGAATCTTCTCTGGACATAGAGCATCAGTATTCAGAGTTGCCGGAATTCGACGTGTCCGATATCGAATCGAGCGGCGAGCTCGACTAACGGAGGTCAGAACTACTTCTCATGAAGGCAGCGTCGCAATTATGGCTCAGACTTGGTGCGATTAGTTTAATCGCCGTGTTTGTGCTCGTTCGACCTGCGCTGTCTCAGGAGCAGACTCCTCCGGACTCAACGACGCAGGTCACCGATGAAGCTCAGGATGAGGATCATCAGCGAGAAGCAGATCACACGGAGGAGGCGGATCACGGTCAAGCCGCGGAGAGTCACGACGAACACGGCCCATTGCCCCCGATCTGGCTCGTTCTTCCCTTCGTAGCCATTCTAATTATGATTGCCACGGGGCCACTGTTTTATGCCCATCATTGGCATCGACACTACCCGAAGTACGCTGTAGGGCTCGGACTTATCGTCGCAGCCTATTACATCTTTGTGCTGGACACCATTACTCCGATTGAGCATGCAGCGTCCGAATACCTTTCGTTTATTGCTCTCGTTGCCTCTCTCTTTGTCGCGGCGAGCGGCGTCTTCCTGTCCCTGAATCTGAAAGGATCGCCGCGAAACAACGTCATCCTGCTGTTGGTCGCCTCGGTCATTGCCAACGTGATTGCAACGACAGGTGCGGCCATGCTCTTCATTCGCTCTTTCATGCGTTTGAATCAGGGTCGATTGAAGGCGTACCACATCGTCTTTTTCATATTCCTTGTCGCCAACGTCGGTGGCGCACTCACGCCCATCGGTGACCCGCCCCTTTTTCTTGGATTCCTACGGGGCGTTCCGTTCTTCTGGACACTGGCCAATGTCTGGTACATCTGGCTCCCGACCACCCTGATGATTCTCGCAGTCTTCTACGTATTCGATAAACGAAATACCGATGCGGGAAGAGAAGTAGATTCCAACGAGCCGATGATTCGCGTTCAGGGCGCCAAGAGTTTTATCTGGGTCGCAATTATTATCGCGTCCGTGTTCATCGATCCAAATGTTTTCGAGTGGGTTCCGAATCTCAGCGAAATGTTCGGTATCCCTTTCGGAATCCGCGAGATCATCATGTTTTCCGTCGCCGGCCTTGCGTTCGTAACTGCAGACAAGGATGCACTCGCCAAGAACGAATTCAACTTTGAACCCATCCGAGAAGTGGGTTGGCTATTTCTCGGGATATTTGCGACCATGCAGCCGGCGCTTCAGCTCATCGCCAATTTCGCCCAGCAAAATTCTGAATCCTTGACGGTAGGGATGTTCTATTGGGGAACGGGCGCGCTTTCGGGGATATTGGACAATGCCCCTACGTACCTCAATTTCATGGCTGCGGCGATGGGTAAATTCAATTTGGACGTAAATGCGCCCGCGGATGTAGTCACGTTTGCAGAAGGCGTTGTCGAGGGAGGATCATCGTCCGCAGTGGTGCTGCAGGCCATATCGGTTGCAGCAGTCTTTTTCGGAGCACTTTCTTACATCGGGAATGCACCAAATTTCATGGTAAAAGCGATCGCAGAAGCAAACGGAGTTGAGACACCTTCGTTTATGGGATACATATTCAAGTATGCCATTCCAATTCTGCTTCCGATCTATCTTGTCGTATTCATCGTCTTTTTCAGTGGTTGGATCTTATAACTGTTATGCCAAAACGCGAACCTCTTAACTCAGAAGCAATCGAACTCGCGCTCGCCGACCTCTCGGAGTGGACGTGGGAAAACGATTGCATTAAAAAACGATTTCAGTTCTCCTCTTTCAAAGAAGCGATCAGTTTCATAGTTCGTGTATCGTTCGAGGCGGAATCGCTCGACCATCACCCCGAACTCCTGAACGTCTACAACCGGGTCGATGTCACTTTGTCTACGCATGACGCGGGCAATCGAGTGACCGAAATGGACATAGAGCTCGCCAGCGCCATCGAACAATTCGCGTGGACCTGATCAACCAAGTATTTTATTCGATTTTCATTTCATGGATCTAACGCAGTCGTTCTCTTCTCTTGGAGCCGATCTTGTAGCCACCGTACCCTTCTTACTGACCATGGTGGTAGGCCTGGTCATTGTCGTCCTGGATGCGTTCAGGAGAAATCACCCGACTATTCCCTGGATTATCGCAGCGACCATGGCGACTGGACTCGTCGTGGAAATCGCCCAAATCGGTAGCGCATCAGGTACAGCGTACTACGATCTGCTCAGAATTGGAGGAATGGCCTCGTTCGTCAATGCCTTGATTTTCGGGAGCGGCTTGCTGACGGTCATTCTGGTTCGACCTTATCTCGAGCGGATCGACCATCATATTGCGGAAGTGTACGCACTGATTCTGTTTGCAACGACAGGCATGATCGTGCTCGGCTCAGCCAACAGTCTGGTCACGATTTTTATTGGATTGGAGACCATGTCTATCTGCCTTTACATCCTCACCGGGCTCGTTCGGACGAACAAGGGGGCCACTGAAAGCGCTTTGAAGTACTTCATTCTGGGGGCGTTCGCGACCGGTTTCTTGTTGTATGGAATTGCGTTGCTATATGGGGCCACCGGGACCATGTATCTGCCCGAAATGCGGGGCGCTATCGGCAACAATCACATCATGTTCTGGTCCGGCGTCGCCTTGCTCATGGTGGGCCTCCTGTTTAAGGTGGGCGCGGTACCGTTTCACATGTGGACACCGGACGTATATCAAGGCGCACCTACACCGATCGTAGGCTATATGTCGACGGCGTCAAAATCCGCCGCCTTTGCGTCGCTCATTCTGGTGCTCTACCTCGCCCTTCCTTCTTCTGAGTGGAGTGGAGTTCTCGCGATCATCGCCCTGCTCACGATGGTTGTCGGAAACGTGATCGCCATCGCGCAAACGAATGTGAAGCGGATGTTGGCTTATTCTTCTATCGCTCATGCCGGGTATGTGCTTGTCGGCCTGGCAGCCGGAAGTCCGGAGGGATATTCGGGGGCACTCTTTTATCTGCTGGTTTACTCAGTAATGAACATTGGCGCGTTCGGCGTGATTGCCCTCTTCGAGTGGGACAGTACCCAGGGGAGCGAGCAAACCCTAGATTCACTTGCTGGAATCGGGTACAAAAAGCCGCTCCTGGCTTGGTGCATGGTATTCTTCATGTTTGGACTGGCTGGTTTTCCTCCGTTGGGAGGATTCTTCGGGAAAGTGGCTGTTTTCGGCCCGGCGATTCATTCTGGGCTCATCTGGTTGGCCATCGTGGGCGTGCTTTCGAGCGCTGTTTCGGCATATTATTACTTGAGGGTCCTGGTCGTCTTTTTTATGAAGGAATCCGACCCGGATGTGGCCACCGACAATACGACGTTCGACGTACCTGGAATGTCAGCGGCGGTGATCGTACTCTGCGTCATTATGCTCATCGTGCTCGGAATCGTACCCACGATCCTGGACGTGACGGCTTCATTTTTCGATGGAAACATGTTGGCCACATTGCCTTAGGATGAACCCCTTGTCTACAGAATTGAAAAATGAACACCAGATAATCTGAGCGAACCACTTTCACCACTACAACCCGGATCTCATGTCACACACATTACCTGACCTGCCCTACGCCTATGATGCTCTGGAGCCGCACATCGATGCGCGGACCATGGAAATTCATCATGGAAAACATCATCAGGGATATGTAAACAATCTCAACGCTGCACTTGAAGACCAGGGAGATCTCGCTGAAAGGAATGTCGAGAAGTTGTTGCGCGAGATTAACAGTGTTCCTGAAGCGATAAAAACCGCGGTCAAAAACAACGGTGGTGGACACTCCAATCACAGTCTGTTCTGGAGAATCATGTCTCCAAACGGCGGAGGCTCACCCTCGGGCAATTTGGCCGGTGCCATCGATGAGGCATTTGGTTCACTGGAAGACTTCAAAAGTTCGTTTTCGACGGCGGCCGGTACGCGATTCGGAAGCGGGTGGGCATGGCTCGTTCGTACGGCGAGTGGAGATTTACAGGTGTACTCGACGGCCAACCAGGACAGTCCTTTTATGCAGGGAGATACGCCGTTGGTGGGACTCGACGTCTGGGAGCACGCCTACTATCTGAACTACCAGAACAGGCGTCCGGACTATGTTTCTGCGTTCTGGAATTTGGTTAACTGGGAAGAGGTCGCAAATAATTTCGACCAGGCTGGCTAATCAGAGCTTTGACGGGCGTAATAGCCGTTTTTTAGAAGATCTGGAGTACCCGTGCAACTTCCTGGCGATATTCACTTCTATCAGCTCAAGTATGATTTGGGTGAAGTGGCTCGCTGGGGCAGCTTCCTGTCGGCCGTGGAAGTCGAGCGTCGTGGCCTCATGAAAGCCGAGTCGAGGAAACGATCTTTTCTTCTGGGTCGTGCCGCACTTCGAATGCTGTTGGGAGATTTAACCGGAGCCGCGCCGGCAGAAATTGAACTCGACATTTTGAACAACGGTCGCGTTGTCGCTCCGAACACCCCTTTTCATGTATCGATCGCCCACAGTGGAGACCGGGCCGTCGCCATCGCCTCCAAACGCCGGGTTGGCATTGATATTGAACAAATCGTTGACAAACCGGAGTCGCTTCTCCGGTTTGTCTTACACGAGGACGAATTTGATCATGTGAACGCCCTCCCCGTACCGAATCATCATCGACTTTTCCTCTGTTGGACGATGAAAGAAGCCGTACTGAAAGCGATGGGTACTGGACTTCTTCGGTCGCCAAAAACGGTCCGGCTGGATGTCTCGTACGACGAGGGGCAGGCGAATGTAAAAGAGGATGAAGGATTCTGCTGGGAAGTTCTCTTCGAGCAACAAGACGACTATATGCTAGCTGTGGCAGCCGAGCCTTTGATGTAGTCTCTCGAGGAAATCGGATCGTGGCGCAAACCTGACGATAAAAGTCGCGTTCTAACCGTATTCTCTGGAAATCGAGCAAAAGAACTGGGCAGAAATGTCCCATTGCGACTCATTTCTCTACTAAATGGAACAAAAGGACTACAAGCCCACGCACGCGATACGCTTCGTAACGGCAGCCAGTCTTTTCGACGGGCATGACGCTGCGATCAATATCATGCGGCGCATTTTACAAGCCGGCGGGGCCGAGGTCATCCATCTTGGACACAACCGCTCGGTCAAGGAAATCGTAGATACGGCCATTCAGGAGGACGCCCAGGGAATCGCGGTCTCGTCCTATCAGGGCGGGCATATGGAGTTCTTCAAGTACATGCACGACTTGTTGGAAGAACAGGGCGCAGGACACATAAAGATTTTTGGAGGAGGCGGGGGCGTAATTATACCCGATGAGATTGCTGAGCTTCAGGCGTACGGTATCACGCGAATTTTTTCGCCTGACGACGGAATGGATCTGGGCCTGAAGGGGATGATTCAGGTGATGCTCAAAGAGTGCGATTTCTCGACGACAGACGAGGCGGTGGCCGGGAAGGCTTCAGCCGAAAAACCTGCAGGGGTTACGACGGCCACGGTTGGACAGCTCGCCCGCGAATTGACACTGGTGGAAGCCGGTTCGAACGGAATCGCGACGGCCTCGGGCGGGGACGGTGCTTCCGATCCTGACGCCCAGAGAATCATTCCTGCAGTCGGCATCACCGGGACAGGAGGCGCAGGTAAATCCACGCTCACAGACGAATTGGTTCGTCGATTCCTGTTGGATTTTGACGACATCCACATAGCAGTCCTCTCAGTCGACCCGACTCGCCCCAAAACCGGAGGTGCTTTACTAGGGGACCGGATCCGAATGAACGCGATCTTCGGCGAAGAAGGCCAGCGCGTTTTCATGCGCTCGTTTGCGACACGCGAGGCCAACCGAGCCACATCACGAGCCCTGAGAGAAAGTATAGACGTCTGCCGTATCGCTGGATTTGACTTGATCATCCTTGAGACGGCTGGAATCGGACAGAGCGATACGGAAATCGCGGACTTGACGGATTTGACGATCTATGTCATGACACAGGAATTTGGAGCTCCGACTCAGCTCGAAAAGATCGGAATGCTGGACGTTGCAGATTTCATTGCGATCAATAAGTTTGAAAAACGGGGAAGCGAAGATGCGCTTCGCGACGTCAGAAAACAGATGCAGCGGAATCGGGAGGACTTTGAATCGAGTCCCGAAGCGATGCCCGTCTTCCCGACAATGGCTTCTCATTTTAATGATCCAGGCGTGACCGAACTCTATCTGGGGCTTTTGGAACGTCTGAATGAGGATTTTGAGTTTGGACGCACATCGAACTTATCTGCCAATACCGAGAATTCGGGTACTGCTGCCAAAGAGGAAGCACTGATTCCGGCGAGGAGACAGGACTATCTGGGAGCGATATCCTTGACGTGTAGAGATTACCGGGAGAACGCTGAACAGCAGATCGATATCGCTCGAAAGTGGGATGCGCTTGCCATCTCGCTGGACCTGCTGAACGCAGCCCCGGAAACCGAAAAGGCGATTGCGACCCTCACAGGACTAAAGACCGAGCGTTGGGAAGCGCTAGAACCAAACTCGAAGACCATCCTGGACTCGTGGGACGCCATGATCGAGCAGTACGGTGCCGAATCCTTCACCTATGTGGTTCGGGGAAAAGATTTCGTCGTCCCGTTGGTCTCGGAGTCGCTATCAGGATTGCAGATCCCGCGCGTATCGCTCCCGCGCACGAAGAGTGCAGCAGATCGCCTTCGATTTGGCCTCCTCGAAAACGCCCCCGGCAAGTTTCCGTTTACGGCGGGCGTATTCCCGTTCAAGAGAGAAGGCGAAGACCCGACTCGAATGTTTGCCGGTGAAGGAAGCGCCGAGCGGACCAACTTGCGATTCCATCTGGTCTCTGAAGACACGCCGGCGAAGCGTCTTTCCACAGCTTTTGATTCGGTCACCCTCTACGGGTTCGATCCGCATAGACGACCCGACATTTATGGCAAAGTGGGAAATGCGGGGGTATCCATCTGTACACTGGACGACATGAAGCGTCTGTATTCTGGATTTGATTTGTGCGATCCGGCCACCAGCGTTTCCATGACGATCAACGGCCCCGCACCAATGATCCTGGCCATGTTTCTCAATACAGCGGTCGATCAACAGGTTGAAAAACATCTCCGAGCTGCCGGGGATTGGGATAACGTTTCATCTGAAATCGAAGAGAGGCTGGGCAAGACCCGGCCGCGTTATGAACCGTACGGCCCGAACGGTCCTGAATCTGGACTGCCGCAGACACACGATGGCTCTGGACTCGGACTCATGGGGACTCACGCTAGTCAACTGGTTAAATGGGGGTTTCTCGGTAGCGAGGAATACGAACGGATTCGTCATCATGCCCTGACCGCGGTGAGAGGAACCGTGCAAGCAGATATTCTCAAAGAAGACCAAGCCCAGAACACCTGCATTTTCTCAACGGAATTTGCCCTCCGAATGATGGGCGACGTACAGCAGTATTTCGTAGACAACGGAGTTCGAAATTTCTATTCGGTTTCCATTTCTGGGTACCACATCGCCGAAGCGGGAGCCAATCCGATCTCTCAACTGGCGTTTACGCTCTCCAACGGGTTTACGTATGTAGAGTATTACCTGGCTCGTGGGATGAACATTGACGACTTCGCTCCGAATCTCTCGTTCTTCTTCTCGAACGGAATGGATCCCGAATACACGGTGATAGGCCGGGTTGCGAGGCGTATCTGGTCGATCGCCATGCGAGATCGATACGGTGCCAATGAACGGAGCCAGAAGCTCAAGTATCACATTCAAACCTCAGGACGAAGTCTTCACGCCAAGGAAATTCAGTTCAACGACATTCGGACCACACTCCAGGCGCTTCTGGCCGTCTATGATAATTGTAATTCGCTTCACACCAACGCCTACGACGAGGCCATCACGACTCCGACAGAAGAAAGTGTTCGCCGGGCCATTGCGATTCAGCTCATTATCAACCGAGAATTGGGTCTGGCCAATAACGAAAATCCGCTCCAGGGCTCGTACATCATAGACGATTTAACGGATCTGGTCGAAGACGCCGTCCTGGCTGAATTCGATCGCCTGAATGACCGGGGCGGAGTCCTTGGGGCGATGGAGACCATGTATCAGCGAGGAAAAATCCAGGAGGAGAGCCTGGTCTACGAACATAAAAAGCACTCGGGTGAACTGCCGATGATCGGCGTAAATACGTTCCTGGGATCGGATTCCGAGTCAGATTCTGACGAGCCCCTTGCCCTGATGCGTTCTACCCGAGATGAAAAAGAAAGACAGATTAAGCACGTGGAAGAATTTCGGTCCGCGCACGCCGATGAGAGCGATTCAGCGCTCGCTCGGCTTCAATCCGTAGCCAAGTCTGGCGAGAATACGTTCGAATCGCTGATGGACGCCGTTTGCACTTGTTCGCTCGGTCAGATTACACACGCGTTGTTTGATGTCGGTGGTCAGTATCGACGCAATATGTAATCTTGTGGTCTCGTACAAAGTGTTCTCGGTCAGCGTAGCTTTATGCAGCGGTGTCACCTTTTTGATTTTAACTCGTAGTGTGGCGATACCCGAAAAACTTCTTTAGCCCATATTTCGGCATGCCCGAGAAGAGAGAACTATGAGACTAGCATCAGTACTTTTTTTCCTTCTTTTCCTCGCATTCATCGTGAGCGCCTGCGACGACTCTGGCGAATACGACAGCGAAAGCATTTCCGAGGAGATCCGTGATCAAATTGAAGAGGTCGAAGAAGATCTCCAACGAACGCGGGAGAGATTGGAGGAAAGATTGCAACAAGCTGAGGAAGCCATTCGGGACGAACTGGAAGATTTTGAAGACGATGATTCGGTCACGAAAGAGGAACTCGAACGACTTCGGTCAAGGATGTACGAATCGGCCCGGAAGATTCAAGAGGAGCTCAGAGACAGCGACAAAGGTTTCGAATTGGCCATGCAGGATCTGAGCTCGGCGCTCGAGCAGATCGGCAAGGCCTTGACGGATGACTCCGATATTGAACCGGTTCCGTATAGCAAGCTGCGCGATCTACTCCCACGCAAAGTAGCCGGGATGGAGCGTTACGACACGGATGGTTCGTCAAAGAGCGTGCTCGGAATTCGCGTTTCTAAAATCGAAGGAAAGTATGAAGGGGCCCGGAGCGACATGACGATTGCGATTGTGGACCTCGGATCAATCAGCGGAGTAGCTGCACTCGGGATGGATTTTATTGACGCGAAAATCGATCGTGAGTTTGGAGATGGATTCGAAAAAACTACGGAAATCGACGGGAATCCGGCATTTGTAGAAGTCGAAAACCGGGGACGAGGCAAGCGATACAGCGCGTTGATTATGGTTGCCGAGCGCTTTATGATCGTGATCGAGGCCGAAGGCCGCGATCTGGACAGCGATATCATCGAAGAAGTCGTTGACCGTATCTCGCTGAGGCGTCTCAAGAGACTGGCCAGGTATTAAGTACTTATTACCAAATTTCCCTTCTTGGAAAGATGATGCGCCAGCCGGGTGGGCTCCGGGATTTTATACCGGCTCGTAGACGCAAGTGTTAAATTCAGAGCGTCGTTGAGCTCCATTTTGTGACCCACACTGACGAATACCGGATTCACACGGGCCCGGCTCCTAAGCACCGCACCAATGAGTTCATTTTTGTCCGTGAGCGGCGACGAATCCCCTTTCGCCATGCCCGGTTCCTGATACGCCCCGATCAATCTGGACTTTGCCACGCCGAGAGACGGGATGTCCAGCAGAACTCCAAGATGACAGGCCAAACCAAAGCGTCGCGGATGGGCGAAACCATGTCCATCTAGCATGATGGCATCCGGGATGCGGCTCAGAAGCTCTAGCGCGGGCAAAATAGCGGGTATCTCACGAAAACTCAGCAGTCCGGGCACATACGGGAAGACAGTCGGACCTTCCCAGGTTACCGAGTCGACCGGGCTCAAGTCGTCGACATCCAAAACCACGATGGCAGTCCGCACGCGATTTACCTTTACGGAAACGTCTATTC
>Ga0114949_10000541_pt1 | contig 20645 bp, 19 predicted proteins | sample N074metaG_FD_83505 | JGI IMG/M metagenome (GOLD analysis project Ga0114949, IMG submission 83505) | Deep subsurface microbial communities from Kermadec Trench to uncover new lineages of life (NeLLi) - N074 metaG | ecosystem: Environmental > Aquatic > Marine > Ocean trench > Sediment | place...
CTGGCTTCGGTCATTATGCCGGAATTGCTTTGGCAGATTGAAGCTGACTCGACCACCATCTGGAGTCGATTCGTTACGCGGCTTGACGCGGATGAAGGCTTGAAATCCAGCGTAATGGAAGCTCATGCACAGTGGTTCGCAGATTGGGCAGGATCTGGCCGCAAGCTCAAGACAGTCCGGCCTTCAGATTTGATTTCAGAGATTTCAGCTTCACTGGATGTAATGGTGTCAAACGCAACCGCACCGGCACCCCCTGATCCTGAACGCCTTGCGAATATTCGTTTCCAGCTTTTATCTGCCATGCCGTCGCTGCAACAGGACGAGCGATATGAGGCCATTTTCTTCCTGCGCATGTCGGGCCTGGTTGACGGACTCCATGAACGCAAATTCTTTTCAGTTGCCGAGGGTTTATTGGCAGCAGCCGGGAGCATGCTGAACCAGGCCGGCAGCGGGGCCGGAAGAGAATCTATGGCACTGGGATGGCTGTCAAAGAATATTCCATTGATATCTGCTTACTATGCGAAAAGTTTCTCGCTTGTAGATCCCCGCTTGAATTCGGCAATTGCGGCCTCGTTCGATATTGTTGAAAGCCTGTCCAGGGCCGGATTCTCCGAACCCGATGAATTAGGCTTGCAAGCCGAATTAGCCGATGCAAGCGCCCAGCTTGCACTGATGATTCCGGACATGGGTTTCTACTTCAACCTGCCGGTACGCGATTTGATCGCAGGGGGCATGGATGCCTGCACCGGCATCATGGCCACCCGCGAAGATGATGGCAGTCCGGCAATGACCCGTGAACTTTTCGATGACTGCCAGCAAAGCCTGGTTGATCTTGCAGACCACGAGGCAAGGGTGGCGGCACTCTCAGGTGACCCCAACGGTCCGTTCGGAAAGGATGAACTTGATCGGGAACTTTCGGTGACCTCAGGTCAGCGAATCAATTACGCAATCGGTTACCTGCATGACAGGTACTCAACAGGATGTGAAGCACCCGGCCGGCCTTTACCAAATTCAATTGAGTGGTCAACACTGGCGACTTTGCTGGCCTGGTTTGCCGGGCAATCACCGGTTTATTTTCAAACCCCTGAAAATGAAGCCCGCCTGGAGCGAATGCGAGAGATCGGCAAGGAGTTGTTGTCGGTTATTGCTGAACAGGTTGATTGTTTCGCCGGTGCCGGGGCAGTCATCAATGATCCAATTAACCGTAGCCTGGTGGATTACCGGGATGCGCTGGTTGCTTTGAGCAGCGGCATCAATGCCGCGATATTTGATTACCGGGCAAAGTCACTTTCTGCCGGTGCTGATGTGGCATTGGAACAAGATTCATCACAACCCACGGCCTACCGTCCGGACAAATTGATGATTACGCCCTGCGACTCAGCCAGGGTGTGTGAGATGACCGATTCGCTTAGTTCAACGCGGGCATTGTGGGGCCTGTTCCCGGATGAGTTCCTGATTGCGGATCAAACCGGTCTGGGGAGTGTGGAAATCTGTTACGAGGAGATGGCCTGGGTTGACAGACGTTCGGAGCAGGTACGTGCCGATGACACCAATGTTGCCAATTATTTTGGCCGTCTTTCTTTCAATCTCAAGGGCCGCTACAGACAATCTGATTCAGTCAGTGAGGTATTTGGTTTTCAGTTCAAGTCCCCCAATGAGCATCACTATCTTTTCGCTGCCGCAACTGCCGAAGTACTGGCAGATGATTGTCCGGTTGAATGGATCGGCCAGCGGATTGTGACAACTTTGAAAATAGATCATGGCGTGGTTCCCAACCGGCTTACTTACCTCGCTGCATCAAGAATGCTGCCATCGCGCCTGCTTGCAAATAACTGGCAGCGGGGTGCAGAATGGCGTGACTGGTTTATTACCGGAATTGGCGTCAAAAAGCTCGAAGATATCATTGCCTCTGATATCAGCAGTGGCGTTAATCAGCAATTGTCGAACCTGTACCGGGCTGAACAGGCGGCAGTTTTTCAAAGTATTCTGCATCCCGCATCACACAGTAAATCAATGGGTATCGAATCGCTTTACCAGGAAATGAAACAGCTGACAACAGCCAAGTTATTGATCCATCAACAGTTTATACTTTTCTATCCGCAATTACTCAGCGAATCGGATGCATTGCGTAGCGCAGTCGCCGGGCATGGTGGCTTATTGGATGATGCGATGCTTGTACGATTCAGGTCAGATAATGTACCGGTTAGTTCGCTCAATAGAATTGCCTTTGAGCGATTGGAGATGGTTCAGGAAGAATGGGAAAAGCAACCCGATGCTGTACGTAGAATGGGTACCATTGCTGGCGGCCTGGCCCATGCAATGATGCGATTAAATGCGCTTTATCAGGAATTTTTTGCGGAATCTGCTGCGGAAATTATTCCGGTGCTTGATGATCCGGGCGATTGAGTAGAACCAGCCCCAGAAAAAACCCGCAAGACAGAATGATCTGGATGATGGCGGGCACACGCTGATCAGCGTTACTCCAGGTTTCCATCACGGCAACGATGAAATACAGCATCGCCAGGAACATTCCCCAGACCAGCGATTTATGACGAATTTTGATTACCCCCGGTGTCAGTAACAGCAATGGCAAAACCGTGATGCCGGCAAGCATCCAGCTATCACTACCGGCAGGTGGGGGCAAGATGGCGTGCCAGCACAACTGCCATAACAGCAGCCCGATCCAGCCCGTTAAGACCGCCAGTCTGCCAATTTTATTGATCGGGCTCACTACCGCTTAACGACTCAGCTTAAGCGCGATTTCGCTGACCCGCCGCCCGAGTGCGTTGCAAAGTTCTATTTCGATTTTGTCGGGCGTATTTTCGCCCTCCCAACCCGAATAATGGCTCGCGCCATAAGGTGTGCCGCCGGTGCGGGTCCTGATAATGCCGGGCTCGGTATAGGGCAATCCTGTCAGTAACATGCCGTGATGCAGTAACGGTAACATCATGCTGAGCAGGGTGCTTTCCTGTCCGCCATGCAGGGATGCAGTGGAGGTGAATACGGCGGCAGGCTTGCCTGCCAGTGTCCCGGAAAACCATTCGGCTGATGTGCCGTCAACAAAATATTTTAATGCAGCCGCCATGTTACCAAAGCGTGTGGGGCTACCCAGGATCAGGCCTGCACATTCAGCAAGATCCTGTCGGCTTGCATAGGGCGGTCCTGACTGGGGAACTGTGGCGGCATCATTCGGTTTGATACTTACCGGTGGCACGGTTCGCAATCGGGCATTGGCCCCTGCAACGCTTTCAACCCCCCGGGCAATTTGCCGGGCCATGGTTTCGGTATGGCCGTGCAGGCTGTAATAAATGATCAGAATGTCCACAGTGTCAGCTCACAATATACTCAGAACCGATTCGGGTGGCCTGCCGACAGCGGCTTTTCCGTTGGCCAGTACGATGGGCCGTTCGATCAGGCGCGGTGTCGATACCATTGCTTCAATAAGCTGCTCATCAGTGATATCAGGATGATCAAGGCCCAGTTCAGCATATTCAGATTCACCCTTGCGGATCAGCTGGCCGGGGCTTAGCCCGAGCTTTGCAATAATGGACCTGAGTTGTGCCGCATCAGGTGGTGTTTCCAGGTATAGGACAATTTCGGGCTCGAAGCCATGGTCTTGCAGCAGCTGTAAAGTTGCACGTGATTTCGAACACCTTGGATTATGCAGAATTTTCGGGGTCACCTTGTCTTTTTCCTTCATTAGGGTCAGGTACAATAAACCAATAATCTTTCAAATTAATTGTACCTGACCCTAATGACTCAATCATTCAATCACGCGCAACGGATTAAACAACTTGCCGCACATGTCTGGCGGCATTTCAGGCAGGATCGCTGTTTTGAAGAAGCTGCATCGTTGGGTTATACCAGCTTGCTGGCTGTCGTTCCCCTGTTTGCGGTGGTTTTTGGTGTGGCTTCAGCTTTTCCCGTTTTTGACCGGTGGTCGATCGAACTCCAGTCGTTTATTTTTGAAAACTTTATTCCAGCGTCGGGCGAGCAAATCCAGCAATACATCTCCGGTTTTCTGGCCAGTGTTAACAAACTGACCTTGCCAGGTACTTTTTTCCTGATTCTAACTGCATTGTTGTTGATGATGCGAATTGAAAGGGCTTTTAACCGCATCTGGCGGGTACCGGTAGCACGCACAATTGTCAGTCGAGTTGTGGTGTATTGGGCTGTTTTAACCCTGGGCCCGCTGGCCCTGGGTGCCGCCGCCGCACTGAGTGCAGGGTCTGTTTTTGCATCTTTGGAGGTCAACGGCAATGACACCGCAGCAGTCCGCTCGCTGGGTATTTTTGTGCTCACCTGGTTTGCTTTCATCATGATCTTTTGGTTGATTCCCAACCGCAAGGTGAAATTGCTTCACGCCGGGATAGGCGCGCTGTTGTCAGCGGCCCTGTTCTCAATGGCAAAAACCGGTTTCATTATTTTTGTGAGCCTCGCCAGTTTTAACGTAATTTACGGCACTCTGGCCACCATTCCTATCTTTTTGTTTTGGCTGTACCTGGTGTGGATCGTGATCTTGCTGGGTGCTTCCCTGGCTGCCTCATTGACCACTTTCAGTGACCGGCGCAGTGACTGGAGTTGGCCCTGGGAGTGGGAGTTTCTGTTGGCTTACAGGCTGGTAGGCCACTTTTGGGAAGCTCAGAAGAGTGGCAACACGCTTTCGCAGGAAACACTGTTATTGAGTGAATCAGGGGTTCGTGAATCAACCCTTCAGCAACTGTTGGGTCAATTTCTGGAGGCCGGGTTGATCACACGCGACCAGCAGGACAACTGGCTTTTAACCCGCGACCTGAGTGAGGTGAGCCTGCTGGAGCTGTATCACGCAGGACAATTCCACCTGCCAATTGGTCAAGTGCCCGAAATACCATCTGAAAACAAGTGGGACGAAGCGTTTCTCGATGCAATTACACCGCAAGAACTGAAAATGGGTACGGCTTTGAAATCAATGTTTCAGCAAAGCCATCCTGCTTCTCAGGATACTTGATTTAGGGAAGCTCTGATTTATTCTGGGCGAAGTAGATTGGAATCCAAAATGTTCAGATTCAAGGCGCGAATCACACGTAATAGCTAGCTATTGCGAAGATTTGCAACGCAGAAGGTGGGCATTTTGGGCCTAAGATACGAGTTCATGAATAGATCAGAGCTTCCTTAGAGCAGTTCAGGTTCCAGGACTGCCATGACCGGGGCAAATGTTTTGCGGTGAACCGGGCAGGCACCCTTGATTTTCAGACTCTGTAAGTGTTCGGGCGTCGGGTATCCCTTATTGCGGTCAAAACCATACCCCGGGTACTCCTGATGCAGCAGTTGCATGATCCTGTCCCTGCTTACTTTTGCCAGGATTGAGGCAGCTGAAATTGCCGGCACGAGGTGATCTCCGCCAATAATGGTTCTCAACTCACAGTCAATTTCCGGTGCCCGGTTGCCGTCTAACAGAGCCAGGGTAGGGCGGGGCTTTAAAGCAAGTACTGCGCGCTTCATGCCGGCCATGGTTGCCTGCAAAATATTGAGTTGTTCAATTTCCTCGATGTCAATAATTTCCACCGCGTAGCTGACAGCAATGGCTGTGATTTCCTGAAATAGTGACTCACGCAGTTGCTCACGCACCCGCTTGGAGTCGTCCAGGCCTGGCAATTGATATTCGGCAGGCAATATGACGGCAGCAACCACTACAGGGCCTGCAAGCGGCCCTCTGCCAGCTTCGTCGACACCCGCTACGTATTTATGATCACCGGTGATCTCTGTCAGGTTCATTGCCAGCTTCATTGCTTGTCTTCCAAAAGACCCTTGATGGATGCTGCGGCACAGGCAGCCGCATTCTTCTTGAGGCAGAAATGGAGTTCCGAAAACCTGGACCGAACCGACTCTCTGCGTTTTTCATCATCAAACCAGGCCAGGGCCTCCCTGGTGATCCGTTCCTCATTGGCCTGGTGCTGGACGAGTTCCGGTACCAGGAATTCACCGGCCAGAACGTTAGGCAGCGAAAAGAACTTACTCTTGAACAGGTGCAAATTTTTTACAATTTCATAGGTCACAGTGCTAAGCCGGTAGACCACCACCATGGGCCGGTTAATCAGCAGGACTTCCAAAGCTGCCGTTCCGGATGCGCAAAGCACCAGGTCCGCTGCCTTCATGGTCAGCCTGGCTTGTCCATCAACCAGCGTGCAATCCAGGCCCGGCCTGTGGTCAAGTGCAGCCTGGAAAATTGTCCTGACCTTTTTATTGGCCATGGGCGCCACAAACTGTGTCGCCGGGTCATGTACAGATAAATTATGCGCTGCGCCAAGCAAATGTGAACCCAGGCGTTCTACTTCGGATTGCCGACTACCAGGCAAAATTGCGATACAGGGGCCGGAAGGGTTCAGGCCCAACTCTGACCGGGCAGTGTGCTTTTCTGATTGCTCGCTTAAAAGATTGACACTATCAATCTCATCCGCCATGGGATGACCTATGAATTGCGCTGCAACACCATGGGCATGATATAGCGCGGGCTCAAACGGGAACAGGCAAAGGACGAGGTCGGTACATTTCCCAATGGTCTTTGCACGGTTTTGACGCCATGCCCAGATTGAAGGGCTGACATAGTGGGCAGTGGTTATGCCTGCTTTTTTGAGCTTTTTTTCAAGGCCGAGGTTGAAATCCGGGGCGTCAATGCCGATAAACACATCCGGTTTTAGTTCAAGTAAACGATTCTGCAATGCTTTGCGAAGTTGCAACAGTCGCGGTAGGTGGGAAAGAACTTCAGCCAGGCCCATTACGGCAAGTTCATCGCTATCCCACCAGGCATCAAGACCCTGTGCCTTCATATGCGGGCCGCCAATACCGACGAAGCGGGCTGCGGGGTATAGTTTTGCCAACTCGCCAATAAGCGATCCGCCCAGTTGATCACCGGAGGTCTCACCAGCCACCAGGGCAATCACGGGGCCGGCAGAGTTGGCCGTGGCTAGTGGTTGATCAAGCGGCAAGTTCACAACTCACCTGATGATACTGCGCTCGACATTATTCAGAAAATCGACCATCGATGATATTTCCCCGGACTCTTCATCCATCGCCGCGAGTTTGTCGATTGCATCTTCAAGTGAAAGGCTGGAACGATACAAGGTCCGGTAAGCCCTGCGCACATTTTTAACCTGCTGTGCGGAGAAGCCCCTGCGTTTCAGTCCCTCGGTGTTAACACCCTTGGCCTTGGCTTTTTCCCCGGACACCGTGACATAAGGCGGAATGCTTTTATTCACATGACTGGCGAATGAAACAAAGCAATGCTGGCCAATTTCAACGAATTGGTGGACGCCCGAAAAGCCGGACAAAATGGCGAAATCACCGACCGTCACGTGACCGCCCAGGGTTGCGTTATTTGCCATGATGACATCGTTTCCGATCATGCAATCGTGGGCAATATGCACGTAAGCCATAATCCAGTTGTCATTGCCAATTCGGGTGACACCGCCGCCCTGGTTAGTGCCGACATTAAAGGTGCAAAACTCCCGGACAGTATTGTTGTTACCAATCACCAGCTTGGTATCTTCACCGGCAAATTTTTTGTCCTGGGGTTGTTCCCCGATCGATGAAAACTGGAAAAACCGGTTGTTTTCACCGATGGTCGTATTGCCCGTAATGACAACATGCGGCCCGATGATGCAGCCGGCACCAATGCTGACCTTCGGTCCAATGATTGAATAGGCGCCGATTTCTACGTCATCGGCAATTTTGGCATCGGGGCTGACGATCGCCGTTTCGTGCACCTGCACTATGAGTGCTCCTTCAATGCAATTACTACAGTTTCAGCGAGTTGGAAAGTAGTTGGCCACAAGGCGCACCTCGCAGGTAATGGCCTAGTCCTTGCCAAGAGGAGCAACACCGAGGACGACCGCTTCCCAACTCGCCCGAAGGGAGGAACCCAGATGATCCAGACCTGTGTTGAAGCCCTTGAAAAGGACATGCCATTTTCGGCGGTCTTCGCCTTGTTCTGGACCATTTGGGTTCCTCTGAACTCACAGTAATTGCGTTGACGGAGCACTAGGACCTTCCGGCAGTAAGCACTTCGGCCCGGGCAACCTGTTTGCCATCGACCAGGGCCTGACACTGGTACAGGCCCATGCCGCGTATCATGCGTTTCTGGATGACCTCAAGCACCATCTGGTCGCCCGGAATGACAATCTTGCTGAATCGTGCCTTGTCGATTTTGACCAGGTAGTAAAGGCCTATGTCAGCTTTTTTGGCAGAATTGCTTACAAATGCCAATATTCCGGAGGCCTGCGCCAGCGCTTCGATAATCAACACGCCAGGCATGATCGGATTTTCAGGAAAGTGTCCCAGAAAAAACGGTTCGTTTATGGTGACGTTTTTGATCGCGGTGAGTTTCTTTACCGGCTCTACTTGCCAAGATAGCACCCGGTCAACCAGCTGCAGCGGGTAGCGGTGCGGGAGCATTTGCATGATCTCTTTGACTTCGATAGAAGAAAGCGTTTTATCATTCATGACCGTTTTATTCCCCGGATTTTTTTTCAAGTAGACGAATACGTTTGACGTACTCATCCAGTTTTCGCCAGTGGATCACTATTCGTTTCCACTGTTTTCGTGGCACCGCCGGGACAAACGACGCCCATTCGCTGCCTTCCTCTTTAATGTCCCTGGTAACCGTGGACATATTGCTGATGGTAACCCGGTCAGCAATTCTCAAATGCCCGAAAATTCCGGCTCCGCCACCGATAAGACAATATCGGCCCACTTGAGTGCTGCCTCCGAATCCGGCACCTGCCGCAATCGCCGTGTGCGCCCCTATAGTCACATTGTGTGCAATATGCACCAGGTTATCCAGGCGTACATCTTCGCCCAGTACGGTATCTTCAATCGCGCCACGGTCAATGGTTGAATTGGCACCGATCTCACAATCATCACCAATTTTTACACCACCCAGTTGTGGCACTTTTTCCCAATGGTCCTTATCGAAGGCAATGCCAAAGCCATCTGCACCAATGACGACACCGGGATGAATAATGACCCGTTTTCCGATTCTGGATCTTTCTGACAGGGTGACGTTGGCATGAATATAACTGCCTTCACCGATTTCACAGTTGCGGGCAATGACGCAGCCTGCGCTGATGGTACTGCCGTGACCGATTGTTGTGCCGGCACCAATGACAACGTGGGGCCCGATATGTGTCGCAGCACCGATTTGGACGTCCTGCTCAATAACCGCCGATGGGTGTATCCCCGGATCAGGGCTAGTGCGGTAGTCAAACAGGTCTGCAATCCTGGCATAGCTGACATAGGGATCGTCACTGAGCAGACAATTTACCGGGCAATTTTCGGCGGCATCCGTATTCAGGATTACAATTCCTGCCCGGGTTGATGCAAGTTGGCCCAGGTATTTCCGGTTTGCCAGGAAGCTGACATCCCGGGGACCAGCAGAGCCCAGTGTCCCGACGCCGGAAACTTCATGGTTCCCGTCGCCGTTAAATTCGAGTCCAAAACGCTCTGCCAAATCGGAGAGCCGAAATTTGGGGGGTAAACTGCTCATAAGGGCTGTCAGGGCTGAGCCGCCTCAAGTTGATCTGCTTCGTACTCCAGTTGCAATTGCTGCAGGATCAAAGCGGTAATGTCCAATGAGGGGTGCGCATAGACGACAGGGCTGGAAAGAATAAGGTCATAACCATGGATATCAGCAATTTTCTGAACTGCAAGATTGATCTGGTCTTCAAGTTCATGCACTTCCTCGGTTCTTCTGAAGGATAGTTCGTCACGTAAATCCTCTTTTCGCCGATTAATATTGCGGCGAATTTCGCGAATTTCCCGGTCCAGTGTTGCCCTTGCGGTTTCAGTCAAATCACCCTGTTGCAGGCGTTGCTCCAGCCCGTTAACCCGTACCTCTTCAGCTTCAATTGCATCGTTTCGCGGCCGGAACTCACGATCCAGTACTCTGCGGCCGGCGATGACCTGCGGGGCGTTGTCGAGTACCTCTTTCATGTTCACATAACCCACGCGCAATTGCTGGGCATGGGCGCTGGTAAGACCAGTAACGACCAGGCAAAGAATCAGCAATAGGGTTGTAAAGCCTTTCATACTCTGAATTGTACACTCAGCCCGCATAATTCATGAACCTATGACGAATTTACGCTTAGAGACCCAGCGGCAAAAAAAGCCGCTATTCAGCGAATCTGAACCTGCCGGCTCAAAACGTGGTGCCAAATGAGAACTGGATGCTTTCGGTCTTGTCACCCTCTTGCTCTTTGAGCGGATAAGCAAAATTCATGATGATGGGACCAATCGGGGCTTGCCAGGTAACAGAAATACCTGCAGAAGCACGCAATAGTTCGGAATCAAAGGAATCAAAATCCTTGTAGACATTTCCGACATCGATAAATAGTGCAACTCGGGATCCGCCGCCTTTCGTGAAGGGGGTCGGGATGGCCACTTCAATGCCACCTGAGACCTTGAAATCACCACCAACCGAACGGCAGAAAGGGTCTTTGGGGCCAAGTGTATTGTCATCGAAGCCACGGATGTCTTTAACACCGCCACCATAGAAATGCTCATAAAACGGTAAGCCGCGATCCAGGTCCATCACCTCGACCTGTAAACAGTTTCCCTGGAATTGTGGTTGAATCGTAGTGTCAATTGGCTGCGCCTGGGATTTCTCGTCATAGTCATCCAGTGAATCACCATAACCAATGTCTCCGTGGAAGGAGAAAGTCAGGTCGCCCCAAATGGGAATGTACTTGGCGTAGCGATAATACAGCTTCCAGTATTCCCGGGTGCTGCCCGGTAAAGTGGCCTCAATCGTGACCCTCTGCAAAGACCCGGCGGTCGGGTTCAGGAAGTGGTTACGACTGTCCCGTGACCAGGTGAGCGTTAAATCAATGATGTCAAACTCGCGTTCTGCCGGACTCAGAATATTGTTGGCATCGAAATCCATCGCTGTGGACAAGGGATCAAGGGGCGATGGAATGTAGTAACTTTCCGGACAGATTCCATCCATGTTGAAATCCGCGCAGATGATGTTGTCCGGATCGGTCGGGTCACCGTCCGGATCGATGAGTTGCTCGAACTCGAAAATAAACTGCCCAATATTTATATCGGTACTGCGAATACCAAGTTGTACGCGCACGTAATCCAATTCACTCAGGGGTGCGCCAAAGCTGATGCCACCTGCTGCCTCGCTACTGGTAAAGGTGGATATATTTGCGGCGCCCTGGTCAAACTCCTGGTAGCGAAGAAAGAAACCTCTGCTAACGCCGTCAACGGTCCAGTAAGGATCGTCATATGAAAGATTTATACTTTTGATAATTTGACTGGACGAAATTCCCATTGCGACGCGATTGCCACTGCCCAGGAAGTTATCCTGTTGAACACTCAGGGAATAAATCAGCCCCTGGATTTCTGAGAACCCCAAACCGATCGCAAAACTGCCCGCCGGGCGTTCTTCGATGTTGACCACAACATCAACCTGGTCATCTGTCCCCGGCACAGGCGGTGTCTCAATCTCTACAGATGCAAAATAGGTCAGGCGTTGAAGCCGGATCTTGGAACGGTCTATCGCTGCCTGCGAAAACCAGGCACCTTCAAACTGCCGCATTTCACGCCGGATCACTTCGTCCTTGGTGCCGTCATTACCGGTAAACCTGACGCGACGGACATAAACGCGTTTGCCGGGATCCACATAGAAATTCAGGTCGACATTCTGGTTATCACGATCAATCTGGGGAATGGGATTCACATTGGCAAAAGCATAACCAATATTGGCCAGCAGGCTGGTAATGTTCTCTACGCTTTGTTCCATTTTCTTGCGTGAAAACACTTCACCAGGCCTGATGATAATCAAACGCCTGATAGACGCCTCTTCAATCACCAGATTACCGGTAATCTGTATGTCTTTGACGTTAAAGAGTTCGCCTTCGGTCACATTGGCGGTGATATAGATTTCTTTCTTGTCAGGGCTGATGGAGACCTGGGTAGATTCAACTGTTGCATCAATGTAACCGCGATCCTGGTAGTAGGACCGGATCTTTTCCAGATCCCCGGAAAGCTTTTCACGGGTGTATTGGTCGTCCTTGGACCAGAACTTCCATTTGGGTGGAATTCCGGACTCGAAATCTTCGCGAATTTCCTCATCGGTGAAAAGTGTATTGCCAACAATGTTGATATGCTTGATTTCAGCAGTTTTACCTTCATCCACCACAATTGCGATACGAACCCTGTTTCTGTCAAGTTCGGTCACCCGGGCGTCCACTTTAACGGCATATCGTCCCTGGCTGAAATATTGACCGATCATTTCCTGCTGGATTTTGTCCAGTGCCTGCGGTGAAAAGACCTCGCCTTCTGCCAAGCCAATATCGGCCAGCACAGCAAGCATGTCGTCATCCTTAATCGCCTTGTTGCCGGAAAGAGAAATCGTGGAAATCGCAGGCCGCTCTTTGATCGTGATGACGAGGATATCGTTTTCCCGCGAAAACTTGATGTCTGAAAAGAAACCGGTCCGGTATAACTCCCTGATGGCAGAACGGGTGGTTGCTGAGGTGAGCAGGTCACCCTGATCCAGGGGCAGGTAATTAAATACCGTTCCTTCGGACATGCGTTGCAGCCCGTCAACGCGAATGTCTGAAATGGTAAATGGCTCCAGTGCAAAACTTGCACTCGATACCATGCAGCAAAAGATAATCGCCAGAATTCTTGTCATTTAATACAGGTCCATAAACAAGGCAGGGAATGCTAACCGACAAGCCGTAAAATATCGTTAAAAAAAGCCAGGCTCATCAGCCCAAAAAGCGCTACCAGGCCAATATACTGACCGGTTAACTGGAACTGTTCTGACACCGGGCTACCTTTGACTAATTCTATCAGGTAATACAACAGGTGACCCCCATCCAGTACCGGTATTGGCAATAGGTTCAGGATGCCCAGGCTGAGGCTGATCAGGCCCAGGAAAAACAGGAAACTGGAAAATCCTGCATTGGCAGAATCATTGGCGAACTTGGCAATACTGATAGGCCCGGAGAGGTTTTTCACCGACGCCTTACCGGTCAACATTCTGCCCAGTAATCCGACCGTGGATCGGGTCAGACGCCAGGTTTCGGAAAGGGCGGCGGAAAAGCCTTCCACCGGACCATAGCTCAGCAGCATATAGGCTCTTTCCAGACCGGCGCGGGTTTCTTCATCTGCACCGATATTGGTCACACCAAGGATCAGTCGGGAGGAAAACATTCCGGTTTTTTCTGTAGCTGGTGTCACCATCAGGCTAACAGGCATTCCAGCGCGATCAATCCCGACTTCAATTGCCTGGCCGTTCGCACCATGTTTCTGGATCAAGAATCCCAGCAACGACCAGTCAGGAATATCTTCACCACCGATACTGGTAATTCGGTCTCCGACCATTATTCCGGCATGTTCTGCGGGGCTTTGCGGGGAAACCTCACCGATAATTGCGGGAATGACAGCACGCCATGGCTTTAAGCCTACGGCGGACAGGGTATTTTCCTCGCTAAAGTCTTCACCCAGGACGGACAAGTCCATGCTCAGTTGTCGCTGGATGCCGTACTGGTTTTCAACTGTAACCTCTACCAGGTCGCGATCGATTGCGTGGGTGACCAGACTGAGGATGGCGTGGGACCAGGTGCTGGTTCTCTCACCATCAAGTGAAATGATTTCGTCGTTCGGCTTGAATCCGGAATCCAGCGCAATACCGGTGACTTCACCGAGAACAGGGCGTGATTCCGGAATCCCGACCATGAACATAATCCAGAATGCTAATACCGCGAAAATCAGGTTAAACACCGGTCCGGCCGCAACAATGGCAATCCGGGTTGAGACGCTCTGGCGGTTGAATGCCTGATCAAGCTCTTCCGGTAAAACTTCCCCTTCGCGCTCATCCAGCATCTTTACATAGCCGCCAAGGGGCAGTACCGCAATCATGTACTCGGTACCGTCTTTGCCACGGCGGGACCAAAGTGAACGGCCAAAACCGACAGAAAACCGGAGTACCTTGACGCCAAGTTTCCGCGCCACCCAGTAGTGGCCAAATTCGTGAAATGTAATCAGCAGGCCCAGCGCTACCAGCAGCCACCAGATTGACCCAAGAACTTCAAACATGATTTGCGTTCATTCCTTTTATTTCCTGTTGTGCGATTTCTCTGCCCATACGGTCAAACTCAAGCACCTCATCAAGATTTTCGACAGCCGAAAAATCTGCCCTTTGTAATACCCGCTCGACCACTACCGGGATATGCTTAAAATTAATTTTTTGCGTGAGAAATGCTTCGACAGCACATTCGTTGGCAGCGTTCATTATGACTGCAGAATTTCCGCCCGTTTCCAACACATTGAAAGCAATTTTGAGTCCTGGAAAACGCTCAAAGTCGGGCTCCAGGAACTCCAGCCTGGACATATCAGGTAAGTGGAGTCTCTTGACCCCGGCTTCAATCCTTTCGGGCCAGGCTAAAGCATGGGCAATCGGCGTGCGCATATCCGGCACACCCAATTGTGCGATAACTGAGCCGTCACGATACGCCACCATGGAGTGAACAATGCTTTGCGGATGGATGACGACACTGATTTGATCCGTGCGGGCATTAAACAGCCATTTTGCCTCTATGATCTCCAGTCCCTTATTCATCAGGGTGGCCGAATCGACAGATATTTTCCGCCCCATGTCCCAGTTTGGGTGGTCACAGGCTTGCTCAGGCGTGATATTTGCCATTTCACCCGGATCGGTATTCAGGAAAGGTCCGCCTGAGGCGGTCAGAATTAATTGTTCGACCCCGCAGGCTTCAAGATCACCTCTGAACCCGTCAGGTAAGGACTGGAAAAGCGCATTATGCTCAGAATCAACAGGGACAATGACTGTGCCGCTGTCAAGGGCAGCCCTGGCAAACAATTCTCCGGCAATCACCATGGATTCTTTGTTGGCCAGCAGTAATCGCTTTCCACAACGCGCCGCGTGCAATGCTGAGCGTAATCCTGCGGCGCCGACGATTGCTGCCATCACAGCCTGTGTCTCATCTGATGCTACAACATGTTCCAGGCCACCCGGGCCGCTTAACACCTGCGCATCACAATTGTGTTCGCCCATGGCAGTTGCCAGTGCTGGTTCAAATTCCGGGTTCGCTGTTACCGCGAATCGGGCATTGAACTGCGCGCATTGTTCGGCAAGCAAAGCAATATTCGAATTTCCGGTCAAGCCGACGATATGAAACTTGTCTGGATGGCGTGCAATTACATCCAAAGTGCTGCACCCGACTGAACCGGTCGAACCCAGAATCGTGATTCCCTGTGTCATGTTTTTTGGGTCATATTCTTTGGGTCATGTTCCCTTGCTCACAAATTATCCATGAGTATCTTGCCCAGCGCAAAAAAGGGTGCACCAACCAACAGGCTGTCGAAGCGGTCTAGAACACCGCCGTGACCGGGGAAAATGTGTCCTGAATCCTTGTAACCGGTTTTGCGCTTATGCAGGCTGATAAAAAGATCACCAGCAACCGAAACCAGTGCAGTGATCAACGTCAATGGGATCAATTGCTGAACAGTGGCGTTAATCTGATCGATAAAATGGACGGCAATGATACCGACCGCTAGTGCAGTAAGTATCCCGCCAAGAAACCCTGCGATGGTCTTTGAAGGGCTGATTAATGGTGCCAGTTTCCGTTTACCAAATAAGCGGCCGGAAAAATATGCGCCGGTATCAGCTGACCAGATAATCAGTAACAGCAGCAATATCCACCAGGGCCCGTCTGATCCGGCGAAAATTGTGTACATGGCAATCCAGGCAAATGTAAGTGCGGCCAGAGAGCAAGCGAAAGAGATGATTCTGTATTGAAAATCGATACCGGTGCCAGGCCGGTAAGTCATTAGCCGTATGAACATCAGAAACCAGATCAGACAACCTGCGGTCAGCAATGCCGGGGCGTGCAACAGGAGCATGCTTGAGTTCTGAATAAGCAGAAAAAGCACTACTGACTGAATGAGTATCATTAACCAGCCGAATACGGATTTATCCATTCCGCCGAGCCGTTTGAATTCCCAGCTGCCAATAATCATCAGACCTGCAAAAATGATGGCGAACCACTCGAGGCTGGCAATAAATACCAGCACAAATGCGAGTGGTAACATCACCATGGCAGTCAAAATGCGGGTTTTAAGCATTGGCCTTGTTTTTGAGTTGGCCAGAGGTCAAACCAAAACGGCGTTCTCTGGATTGAAAGGCAAGAATTGCCTTTTCCAATTCATTGGAATCAAAATCGGGCCACAGAACCTGGGTGAAGTAGAATTCGGCATAGGCTGATTGCCATAGCAAAAAATTACTAATGCGCATTTCTCCGCCAGTACGAATGAACAAATCGGGATCGGATGTCCTGCTGGTGGAAAGTGACGCGGAGAAAGTGTCTGCATCAATTTCTTCAGCCTTGATATCTCCGTTTTGTACTTTTTGAGCCATCTGCCGGGCCGCCTGGACAATGTCCCAGCGCCCGCCATAATTGGCAGCAACGTTTAATGACAGCTGTGTATTGCCTCTGGTCAGAGTTTCAGCGCTTTCCATGCGCCCCCGCAGTTCCTGTTGAAAGGCACTGCGATCGCCGATAAAAGACACCCTAATGCCATTTTCATGTAAGCCGGCCATTTCCTTGTCCAGCGCCCGCATGAAAAGCTCCATCAAGCGGGAGACTTCACCCCTTGGCCGATTCCAGTTCTCACTGGAAAAGGCAAAAACCGTGAGTTCACCAATGCCAAGGTGGACACAGTGTTGAATGGTTTGCCTCAGCGTTTTCAAGCCCGCCTGGTGTCCCATTGTCCTGGGTCGTTTACGTTTTTCCGCCCAACGTCCATTGCCATCCATGACGATGGCAATATGTTGCGGAAGGGTTGCCTGGTCCTGCACCTTTATGTGTATCGTGCCTGGCGGTAGTTCATCAGAATTCCAGCAGTTCTTTTTCTTTTTCCGCCACGATTTCGTCTGCTTTATTCACAGCGGCATCGGTGATTTTCTGTACATCAACTTCTGCACGCCGGTCATCGTCTTCGGATATCTCTTTTTCCTTGAGCAATTCCTTGATGTGGTGGTTTGCGTCGCGGCGAATATTCCGGATGGCGACCTTTGTGTTTTCGCCTTCATGGTTCACCACTTTGCCGAGCTCAACCCTTCGTTCTTCAGTCAGCGGCGGCAATGGAATTCGGATAACGGTACCGGCGGTGACCGGGTTAAGCCCTAAATCGGACTTAAGAATCGCTTTTTCAATAACACTTACCATGGTCTTGTCCCAGGCGGTTACCGCCAGGGTTCGTGCGTCTTCAATCACAACACTGGCGGCCTGGCTGACCGGGACGTCGCTACCATAATAATCAACATGGATATGTTCGAGCAGGCTGGGGTGCGCGCGACCGGTCCGAATTTTAGCCAGTTCCTTGCGTAGAGCTTCCAGGCTCTTATTCATGCGAATTCTCGCGTCTTTGTTAATCTCTTCCAGCATTGCTGCCTCCTGAGTTTCAGGGGATTTCACACCACCGGGAATTCTAGCAGTATTCGCGGAATCAAATACCGCCCTTCTTTGACGGGCAGTCAGCTGACAAGCGTACCGATGTCGATACCTTGAATCAGTTTCATCAGATTGCCCTCAGTAAACACATTGAAAACCCTGATGGGCATTCCCTGGTCACGGCATAAAACAATGGCGTTTGCATCCATCACCTGAAGTTTGTCTTCGATGACTTTGTCATAGCTAATGGTGCTGAACAATTCCGCATCGGCATCAATGTTAGGGTCAGACGAATATACACCGTCCACCTTGGTGGCTTTCAATACGATGTCGGCACCCACTTCAATGGCCCGCAGTGCGGCAGCAGTGTCGGTGGTAAAGAACGGGTTTCCTGTACCGGCGGCGCAGATTACAACCCGGCCTTTTTGCAAATGTCGTATCGCTCTTCGACGGATATAGTCTTCGCAAACATCGTGTACAGAAATAGCGGACATGACCCGTGCATCAATATCAACACCTTCAAATGCGTCCTGAAGAGCGAGTGCATTCATTACCGTAGCCAACATGCCCATATTGTCGCCGGTTACCCGGTCGATCCCTGACTCGGCAAGTCCGGCACCACGAAATATATTGCCTCCGCCGATGACAATGGCAACACCTACGCCGGCCCTGATGACCTCGGCAATTTCCGCTGCAATCCGATGGATGATCCGGGGATCAATGCCATAGTCTTCGTTCCCCAACAGTGCTTCACCACTGAGTTTTAGAAGAATACGGCTATATACCGGAGCACCCATTGCCGATCAGCCACCTGTGACCTGTTGCATCACTTCGTCAGCAAAGTTTTCTGCCTTTTTCTCAATGCCTTCGCCAACTTCAAGTCTGTTAAAAGCATTGACGGTGGCATTTTTTTGCTTCAGAAGATTAGCTATTGTGATGTCTCCATCCTTGACAAAAGCCTGGCCGAGAAGGGTAATTCCTGACAGGTACTTACGCAGCCGCCCTGCAACCATTTTCTCAACGATCTCAGGTGGCTTGCCTGAATCAGCGGCCTGGGCAATGAGGATATCCTTTTCTTTGCCAAGGACATCAGCCGGAACATCGTCAGCTGAGATAAATTCGGGATTGAGGGCAGCCACGTGCATGGCGAGATCACGCGCAAGTTCAGCATCTCCGCCGCTGATATTTACCGTTACGCCAATTCTGCCGCCGTGGACATAACTGCCCAGAATGCCATCGGTGGTAACGCGGACAAGCCGGCGAATCTGGATGTTCTCACCTATCTTGGAGACCAGTGCCTGGCGGGCCTGTTCGACCGTCATGCCGTTGATGTCTGTTTCCATGAGGGCGGAAATGTCATCGCCGTCCATTGCCAGTGCATTACGGGCTACAGCATCAGCGAAGGAATTGAAATTATCATCCTTGGCAACAAAATCTGTTTCGCAATTGACTTCAACCATCACGGCTTGTGTTTGTCCAGCATTGGAAGCGAGCACGATTTTGCCTTCTGCAGCGACCCGGCTGGATTTCTTGTCCGCCTGGGCGAAACCTGACTTGCGCAAAAAATCGATTGCGGCTTCAATATTTCCGTCGGTCTCAACCAACGCCTTCTTGCATTCCATCATGCCAGCGCCTGTGCGCTCGCGAAGTTCTTTTACCATTGAGGCAGTAATTGCCATTTTCGTAAACCTCGATTCCTGATTCATATTGGCCCGGAATTGACCGGGCTGTTCATTCTGTTTGCCAATGATGGCCTAGCCGTCAGCGTCTTCTTTTTTCGCCGCAACTTTTTTGGCTACTTTCTTTTTCGCTACTTTCTTGGCAGTTTTCTTTTTCGCTACTTTCTTTTTCGCTACTTTCTTGGCAGTTTTCTTCTTGGCTACCTTTTTCTTGGTTACTGGCGCTTTTGCTGCTTCTTTGGTTACTGTATCTTCTGTAGCAGGTTCAGCGGTTACAGGAGCTTCAGTAGCCGCTTCTTCAGTTGCGGGTTCTGCAGCGGCCTCTTCTACAACCGGTGCAGGTGTATCGGGAGTACCGGCAGCTTCCGCGTCATCAGTGGCGATCGGAACTACTTTTTTAATCACTACCTTGTGGGTTACTTTTTTGGCCACTTTTTTCTTGGACGCCTGCTTTTTGTCCTTGGCTCTTCTGATCGGGTTTCCATCAGCATCAAGCTCAACAAATTCGTCGTCAGCATCATCGAGTTGTGGAACCGATGCGCGACCTTCGAGAATGCTCTCGGACAGTAATTGCGTGTATAAACGGATTGAACGAATTGCATCGTCATTTCCGGGTATTACATAATCAATGCCATCAGGCGAACAGTTGGTGTCGACGATCGCGATGACCGGTATGCCCAGTTTCCTGGCTTCCTTGATGGCGATGTCTTCGTGGTCAACATCGACACAAAACATGGCATCGGGCAAACCCTTCATATCTTTAATACCACCCAGGCTTCTTTCGAGCTTCGCCTGCTCACGGGTAAGTTGCAGTATCTCTTTTTTAACCAGGTGTTCCAGTCCGCCTTCTTCCTGCATTTTTTCCAGATACTTGAGGCGTTTGATAGATTGCTTGATGGTGCGGAAGTTGGTCAGCATTCCGCCGAGCCACCGATGGGCAACAAAAGGCATACCACAACGCCTGGCTTCTTCTTCAATTGCCTTGCTTGCGGCCCGCTTGGTGCCAACAAAAATAATGGTTCCTCGCTTGGAGGCAAGCTTGCTGCTGAAATTTAGTGCATCTATCAGCAGGGGTAGGGTCGTTTCCAGGTTGATGATGTGAATCTTGCCGCGTGCACCGAAAATATAAGGTGCCATTTTGGGATTCCAATAGCGGGTCTGGTGCCCGAAGTGAACGCCTGCTTCAAGCATTTGGCGCATCGTAACATTAGCCATATTCAATTCCTCGCAGTCGGAAAGCAACGGCCTTGTCGGCAGTCGAATTCCCGGGTTAGTCCTCCATACACCCTGTCCGGAAACCCTGTATTTTCAAGGCACCCAACCGGACGGTTGCGGTGTATGTGTGTATTTACACGCGTTTCCCTCATCAAGGGTGCGTGCGGTTTAGCTCCGCAAAACCACCAAGGGCGGTGCGAAGAGCAGGGCTTTATACCAGATCAGGAGAGTTGTATCAATGCCAAGTTTCAATGCTGAAGTTGTTTAAGTTGCTCTTTCGCAAGCGCCA
>Ga0114949_10000543_pt1 | contig 20605 bp, 20 predicted proteins | sample N074metaG_FD_83505 | JGI IMG/M metagenome (GOLD analysis project Ga0114949, IMG submission 83505) | Deep subsurface microbial communities from Kermadec Trench to uncover new lineages of life (NeLLi) - N074 metaG | ecosystem: Environmental > Aquatic > Marine > Ocean trench > Sediment | place...
CCAAAAACAACGCTCCTTCTCCAGCATCCTCAAAATAACCAGTTTTGGCGCTCATTGCACCTGTAAACGCACCCTTGCTGTAACCGAATAGTGTCGGCTCCACCAACGTAGGGGAGATAGCAGCACAATTGAGCGCAAGAAAAGGTGCGCTGGATTTCTTACTCTGGCGGTGTAGTTGGGCTGCTACAAGCTCCTTGCCGCTACCCGATTCACCCTCGATCAATACTGGGTAAGGCGCAGCAGCATAGCTGATAATTTGGTTGCGCATTTTTTGGATGGGCGCACTATTTCCGACCATCCCCAGATCACCTGGCCCACCCGTAGTCCTTGCATCAATTTCAGCCTTATGGGTTTTCAGAGCATTAAAAAGATGTGCTTTCAGATCTTGGGGATCACATGGTTTGGAAATAAAATCTACTGCCCCTATTAATCGAGCATGGCGTGCATGGGTCTCTTCATTCTGACCGGATAGCACCAGAATTTTCATCTCAGGTAAATGTGCAAGAAGTTCAGTAACGAGCTTAAAACCTTCATCCGGACGGTGAGGAAAGGGTGGCAGCCCCAAATCAACCAATGCTAACTGTGGCGGCACAGTCAATTGTCTCACCAGTTCGATGGCTTGAGGACGTGATTTAACCACGTACACCTCAAAATCCTGGCCCAGTATAAAACTCAGAGTTTCAGTAATAAGAACGTCGTCGTCAACCAGCAGAAGTAGCGGTTTAGTAGATTCCGGCATCACTCTTAGGGGATCATGTCGGTGCAATATCGTCTCACTTATTTATCAGAGCATCCATACATACTATCTATTATGGCCTACATAAATCGTATGTAAAATGAAAATTTGTATCGATCTTTCTATGTCTACAGTTAAAGTGTGTCGGCATTGCTTAATTTTGCGATTTTTGAGATTGAATGGGTTGGCTAATTTACAAACTGATGAACAAGAAATGATTCCAAGTGCAGTATGCATGCCTTGTTTTAATCGCCATCGCTAGAGTATAATTCGTCTTCAGCCATTTGTATCTAAACGGAAGAGTGCGCCAGCTTCATCAGCGCCGCCGAAGGCGCAACCCCCCGGAATCGCTCAGGCATAGATCAGGCCAGCCTTGATCACTGAAGACCGCTTGCTACAGGCTATTCTGGAGAGTGCCGACATGAATCGGCCACCGAAGGGGCACACGGGACAAAAGTTCTGTAATCTCTCAGGTAAAAAGGACAGAGGGGTGGAGTCATATCTATATGGCTTCACCTTTTTTATTTTGTAAAAACAATTTGTAATGAAAACGACATCGCTTAATCAAACCCACCGCAACATGAACGCAAAAATGGTTGACTTTGGTGGCTGGGACATGCCCCTACACTATGGCTCTCAACTTGACGAACACCATAAAGTACGTAGTGATGCAGGCATGTTCGACGTATCACATATGCTGGCGGTGGATATCAAGGGCAAAGGTGTACGTGATTTTTTGCGGCAACTAGTCGCCAACAACGTAGACAAGCTGATGCAACCGGGAAAAGCACTTTATACCTGTATGCTCAACCCTAGGGGTGGGGTGATCGACGATCTCATCATTTATTTCCTATCTGAATCATGGTTCCGTATAGTTGTAAACGCGGGCACTGCTGACAAAGATATGTCTTGGATACTGGCTCGGCGCGATGAGATTGCTTCCGGACTGGAAATTATTCCGCGCCGAGATCTTGCTATGATAGCAGTTCAGGGGCCGAATGCCCGCACTAAAGTTTGGCAAGTTATTCCTGAAGCTCAAGCGGCAACAGAAAATCTAAAACTTTTTCAGGTAACCACATTTGACAAATATTTTATTGCTCGCACTGGGTACACTGGTGAGGATGGCTTTGAAATCACACTGCCCAACAGTGATGCTGCATACTTATGGAAATCGCTCCATACAGCAGGGGTAGGACCTACGGGACTCGGTGCACGTGACACATTACGACTCGAGGCTGGCATGAACCTTTACGGCCAGGATATGGACGAAACTACCAGCCCTCTGGAATCAGGGTTGGCCTGGACAGTTGATTTAAAAAGTGAACGTAACTTCATTGGCAAAAAAGCACTTCTAGAAACACATGTTAAATATCAATTAATTGGTCTGTTACTGCTGGATCGCGGTGTATTACGAAGTCACCAGAAAGTCTCTTTGCAATATAACAAAGAAGGGGGAGAAGGCGAAATTACCAGCGGCGGTTTCTCACCTACACTAAATGCATCTATTGCATTTGCGCGTTTGCCATTACAAATATCTGCGGGCGATGAAGTACAGGTATTGGTACGAGACAAGACACTACGGGCAAGAGTAGTTAAGTACCCATTCGTGCGGAATGGGAAGAGTTTAATTTGAATTGAATTATAAAGCGGCATTATTTAATTTTGGAGTGTAAACATGAATATTCCAACCCATCTTAAATATACGAAATCTCACGAATGGGTAAAGCTTGAAGAAGACGGTACGGCTATAATCGGAATTACGCACCATGCTCAAGAGTTACTAGGCGACATGGTATTTGTGGAAATTCCACAAGTTGGACGTCATCTTAAACAAGGAGAGGAATGTGCTGTTGTTGAATCGGTTAAAGCAGCCGCCGACGTGTATGCGCCTATCTCAGGAGAAGTAATCACGACTAATCCTGAGATTGAATCTGCACCAGAAAAAATCAATCAGGATACCTACTCAGCATGGTTGTACAAATTAAAACCCTCCAACACTGCCGACCTAAGTAAACTACTCGACTCAACGGAATATCAAAAAGTGCTAGAAAGCGAGACACATTGATCAAATTGTGACAATAGAAAAATAAAGTGTAGACAGTATCTGCATACTTTATCTTCAAATTCTCACAATAAATGCACCATTACACACAATTTACGAAAACAAACTATGCCGTTCATTCCACATACTGAAGAAGATGTAGCTGCAATGCTTGCAAGCATTGGTACAAACACCATTGAAGATTTGTTCGATGAAATTCCTGCCGCTTTAAAAAGTGGCACCTTAAAACAGGTGGCTCCAGGATTGAACGAAATGGAAACCTCCAGGCTAATGCTGGAACGAGCTGAAACGGATGGGTACTATCTCAGTTTTATTGGTGCAGGCGCCTACGAACATCACATTCCTGCCGCAGTATGGCAGATTACCACTCGAGGTGAATTTTATTCCTCTTACACCCCATATCAGGCGGAAGCAAGCCAAGGCACACTGCAAGTACTTTACGAATACCAAACCATGATGGCATCCCTCACCGGCATGGATGTGTCAAACGCAAGCATGTACGATGGTGCTTCTGCGCTAGCTGAAGCAGTATTGATGGCAGTGCGCTCACATAAGAGCTCACGTCGGGTACTGATGCCATCTACTATTCATCCTATTTACCGCAAGGTAGTAAACACCATCGTTAAGAACCAGAGTATTGAAATCATAGAAGTTCCCTACTGTGCAGAATGTGGTCACATGCTGGTGGAAAGCCTTGCACCCTATGCAGGTCAAGATATTGCGGCGCTGGTAATTCCTCAGCCAAATTTCTTTGGTGTGCTCGAACAGGTTGATGTACTCACCGATTGGGCACACAAGAACAATGCACTAGCTGTTGGCGTAGTCAACCCTTTAGCACTAGCAATGCTTACCCCACCTGGCGAATGGGGTAGCAATGGCGCAGATGTGGCAGTGGGTGAAGGCCAGCCATTAGGCATTCCGCTCTCTAGTGGTGGGCCGTATTTCGGCTTTATGGCTTGCAAGCAGGAATTGGTACGTCAAATGCCAGGACGCATCATTGGCCGCACGACGGATCTGAACGGAAAACCAGGCTTTGTCCTGACACTTCAGGCACGTGAACAGCATATTCGCCGCTCCAAAGCTACTTCCAACATCTGCACCAATCAAGGATTGATGGTAACCGCTGCCACAATTTACATGGCCTTGCTAGGGCCAGAAGGGTTGCGACGAATAGCCGAGAAATCCCATACTAATACCTTGCTCCTAGTAGAGAAACTAGAAACTTTAAAGGGAGTAAAAAGAACGTTCAGTGGACCATTTTTTCATGAAGCAGCAGTGTCGCTACCAACGTCAGCAGATAACGTGTTGCAAGCACTCAAGACACAAAAAATATTAGCCGGACTGGACTTGAAGGAATATTATCCGGAGATTGGTAATACAATACTATTGTGTGCCACTGAAACCAAAATACCAGCTGATTTAATAAAGTACACGGAATGTTTTGGCCTGGCATTAGCTAAACATGATACGTCTGTGCGTAATCCAACGTAGTCTTGGTTAATTTTAATCCCTCTCAATTAAGGAGAACAATATGGTCACCTTTGCAAACAACCCTGTCAGAGTAGAAGGCACTTTTCCAAAAATAGGCACTAAAGCACCAGCTTTTTCACTGGTGGATAAAGACTTAAACGATATTTCACTGACGGATTTTACTAACAAGAAAAAAATACTTAACATCGTGCCTAGCCTAGATACACCGGTCTGCGCCATTTCTACTCGCAAGTTTAACGAAAAAGCTAGCAATTTGAGCAATACTGTAGTGTTAATAATTTCTGCCGACCTCCCTTTTGCAATGAGCCGCTTCTGCGATACTGAAGGTCTAGATAAAGTAATCGTATTGTCTACCATGCGTGGTGCAGAATTTATGAAAAATTATGGTGTTGCCATTACTGATGGTCCCTTAGGTGGCATCACAGCACGTGCTGTTATAGTGTTGGATGAATCCGACAATGTAATTCATGCTGAACTTGTGCCAGAAATAAAGGATGAACCAAACTATGAAGCAGCTTTGACCGCTTTGAAATAGCACTTACCTATGAGACGAGAAACTTCACCGTGCTGATATTCGAGCACTCACGACCTGGAAGGCGTAATTACTCTCAATTTCCAGCGACTGATACAAAAATCAAAAATATTCCTCAGAACCTGGTACGCAAAACACCACCGCTACTACCAGAGGTTTCTGAGATGGATGCGGTGCGTCATTACACCCGACTGTCGCAAAAAAACTTTTCGATAGACACAGAGTTCTATCCGCTTGGTTCTTGCACGATGAAGTACAATCCACGTGCATGTAATTCATTGGCTATGCTGCCACAATTCCTGTTACGACACCCTCTTGCACCAGATGATACAGGTCAAGGATATCTTGCATGTATGTATGAATTGCAAGAAATACTAAAGGATGTGACCGGTATGACCAGTGTAAGCCTTACGCCAATGGCCGGTGCACAAGCCGAACTTATCGGTGTATCGATGATACGGGCTTATCATGAATTACGCGGGGATCATGCTCGCACTGAAATTATCGTGCCTGATGCTGCTCATGGCACTAACCCTGCAACGGCAGTGATGTGCGGCTACAAGGTAATAGAAATTTCTACTGACAAGGAAGGTGATGTCGACATGGACGCCTTGAAAGCAGCAGTAGGTCCACAAACAGCGGGGTTGATGTTAACCAACCCTTCCACGCTTGGCGTGTTCGAGAAAAATATTACGGAAATGAGTAGAGTTGTCCACCAGGCAGGTGGGTTATTGTATTATGACGGCGCAAACCTGAATGCGATACTAGGTAAGGTGAAACCTGGCGATATGGGCTTTGATGTAATTCACATAAACCTTCACAAAACATTTTCTACCCCTCATGGTGGAGGTGGTCCAGGTTCTGCCCCTGTTGGCGTTGCAAAAAGGCTGTTGCCGTTCATACCCGTACCAGTAGTAGCACTTGAAAAAGGAATATATCGCTGGCTAACAGAAAAAGAAATTCCACAGTCCATTGGTAGATTTTCGGCGCATATGGGTAATTCAGGTGTATTGTTACGAGCATATATCTATGCCCGTTTGCTAGGAGCAGAAGGTATGCATCGGGTAGCTGAGTTCGCCACACTAAACGCCAATTATTTGATGACAGAATTGAGCAAAGCGGGATTTGAAATTGCTTATCCCACTCGCCGAGCTAGCCATGAATTTATTATCACGCTAAAAGATCTGAAAGAAAAAACCGGCGTAACTGCAATGAATGTAGCCAAACGATTGCTAGATAAAGGCTACCATGCCCCTACTACCTATTTTCCACTACTGGTTCCAGAATGCTTGCTAATAGAGCCGGCTGAGACCGAATCAAAGGAGACCCTTGATGCCTTTGTTGTGTCGATGAAGGAAATCTTGGTAGAGGCTCACAAACAACCTGAAATAGTAAAGGGCGCGCCCCACACTACCAGTGTGCGCAGATTAGATGAAGTCAAAGCCGCACGCGAATTGGATTTAGCTTGGAAACAGTAAATTTCTGATGGAATACCGACTAATCATTGTATTCTCGGTTCCATTAAAATAACCCTATCCCCGGAGTCAGTAACTATAACGCTTCCATTATTCAGCTTTCTGATATTGCGCTAAAAAACTATGCATACTCTCATTTGTGGATCAATTGCTTTCGACACTATTATGGTATTTCACGATTATTTTAAAAATCATATCTTACCGGAAAAGATCCATATTCTGAATGTCTCTTTTCTAGTTCCAGACATGCGACGGGAATTTGGAGGCTGCGCTGGCAACATCGCCTATAACCTACAAATGATAGGCGGGTCCCCGCTTATCATGGCTGCAGTTGGTGATGACTATCAACCATATGCTCATCGGTTAGAAAAATTAAATCTGGTACAAACCCATGTTCATCATGTGGAAGACACATTTACTGCACAAGCTTTCATCACTACTGATCTAGCAGATAACCAAATCACCGCATTTCACCCCGGTGCGATGAATTTCTCGCATCAAAATCATGTAGACGACGCGAAGGACGTGGAGCTTGGCATCGTTGCTCCAGACGGACGTGACGGTATGGTACAGCACGCGCGCGAGTTCTATGAATCTGGAATTCCTTTCTTGTTCGACCCTGGCCAAGGATTACCAATGTTTAATGGTGAAGAGTTACTTGATTTTATCGAAAAGGCTGATTACATAACGGCTAACGACTATGAAGGCCAGTTATTGCAGGAACGTACTGGGTGCACACTGAAGGTACTAGCAAAACTTGTCAAAGGACTGGTGATCACAAAAGGTTCACAAGGATCTGTGATTTACTCCAATGGTAAACAAATTGAAATTCCATGTGTTAAGTCAGATGTACAAGCTGACCCGACTGGGTGTGGCGATGCTTACCGCGCAGGACTACTTTATGGCATTGCTAACGAAATGGATTGGCAAACTACTGGGCAGCTTGGCTCGCTTATGGGGGCACTAAAAATAACACAGCGTGGCGGACAGAATCACAGCTTTAGTAGTGATGAAATTGATCAGCGCTATTTCGAGGTTTTTGGTAGCCGTATTCTATAAAAGTCACCACAAGATAAGTGTAAGGATTCTGCTGAATCTGTTGTTAAATATAGCCGACTGTATTTGGCAAGCTAATGATAATTCTAAATGATATGTTTAGTCGCTGCGGTCTTCTCCCCAGTTATGTATTACAAAAATACGGCAGCCCCATCTCTCAGGATTTTCATCATTATTGATGTGATAATAGGATATGAGTAACACCACTACTAGCAAACTGACACAAATTTTTCGTGCCACTCGTCTGCTGCTTCACATCATTTCTGGATTGGTGCAATCCGCATTTTATCCACATGTCAGCCGACCAGTTCAAAAACGTATGGCGCAAAAATGGTCAGCGGGCCTACTTAAAATTCTCAGTATCAGATTACGCTTCAGCGGCACTCTACCTGAAGCAAAAAATCAACCAATAATGCTAATAGCCAATCACATTTCTTGGTTAGATGTATATTCTCTCAATGCGGTGTGTCCTGCCCGCTTCGTCGCAAAATCAGAAATTCGCGACTGGCCATTATTAGGCTGGTTGAGCCGAAATGTAGGAACTTTGTTCATAGAGCGTGCAAAACGCAGAGATACTGTTCGCATTAACCAAGACATTGGGAATGCACTCACGCTTGGAGATTGGGTCGCGGTATTTCCGGAGGGCAAAACTGGTGATGGCACCATCCTTCAGCATTTTCATGCGTCACTATTACAATCTGCAGTAGCAGTCGAGGCTTTGCTATACCCAATAGCAATCCGTTACTACGATGCGTCAGGAGAAATTAGCAAAGCAGCTGTATACGTTAGTATCTCAATGCTTGAATCATTGCGACAAATAGTTAAGCAACCATGTATTGATGCTGAATTAATCTTCTCTGATCCTATTAACAGTAATGGAAAAAACCGGCGAGAACTTGCACGTTCTACGGAGCAGGCTATTGCTAATGCGTTGTCCCTTCCAATACCGCACAAGGTACCTGGAAAATCTTCTTATCCTCCAACCGAATAGCCGTAAGGTTTCCGCCCCACATACAACCTGTATCCAAGGCAATCAGATTGTGCCTCACCTGCAAAGCCAGTGCCGACCAGTGTCCACAAATGATAGTTACTTCCCTGCTAGCGCGATTTGGTACCTCGAACCAAGGCAAATAACCGACTGGGATATCTCGTAACCGACCCTTGTAAGAAAAATCCATTTTTCCCTCAGGAGTGCACACACGCATACGCGTCATAGCATTGATGATCACCCGCATACGATCATAACCTTTGAGATTGCTGTTCCATTGATCGGGCTGGTTGCCATACATATGAGAACAGAATTTGCGAAAATTCTTTTGGTTCTCATCACGCAGAGCAGATTCAACTTCCTGCGCAAGCTGTGCGGCTAGCGCTACACTCCATGAAGGTAATAAGCCAGCGTGTACCATGACATATTCACCGTCCACATAAAACAACCGCTGATGCTGTAACCAATGGAGCAGCTCATCTCGATCAGATGCATTTAGAATTTCCTGCAGAGTGTCGCCAGGATGCGCCCTAGCACAACCTTCTGCAACCATGAGTAGGTGCAAATCATGATTTCCAAGTACTACAACCACTGCATCACTTATTGTTCTGAGAAAACGTAATAAAAATAGCGAATTTGGACCACGATTAACGATATCCCCTACCAGCCACAATTTGTCTTTTGGATTAAAATTGATCAGATCAAGGAGCTGTCTAAACTCATTGTAACGGCCTTGTAAATCACCGATCGCATAAGTAGTCATGAAAAATACACCTTACCAAAAATAAGGGGCAGTCCAAAGCCACCCCTTGCTTAATATGTATTTAATTTCCTCAGGACTTACTTTGCCTGACTTACCATGTAATCTACCACCGCCATGACATCGACATCGGACAAACTTACGTTACCACCTTTGGCAGGCATCGCCTTCTTACCTTTGATTGCACTGTTGTAAAGCGTGTCGTTCCCACTCTTTATGCGAGGCGCCCACGCCTTCTTATCTCCAAGCTTAGGTGCACCTGCAGCTCCACTTGCATGGCAAGCAGCACAGCTAGCTGTATAGACCACCTTGACCTTGTCTGTATCACCAGAAGCCGCACCTGGTAGCATGGTCACTGTCAGGCTAGCTTTTTCCTTTAGTTTCTCGCCAGCTTGTGGCAAGGTACTTGTGAGCACCAAAGAACCTACAGGCTTAAGTCGCTTAGCTATGGCTTCTCCCGACATAGCAGGATCATTTTTATCTGACGAAATACCCCCCGTTGCAAGCTGAGCTAGCAGTACGATGATTGTGATCGGAAATACGAAAGCCGCCAGAAGAACTGTAACCAACTGTTTCGGAGTATCAATACCAGAGGAATTTTCTTCAGTATCACTCACAACAAACCTTTCAATATAATCTATGATGATGCGCTAAAATTATAGCTCTTTATACTATTCGATACAAAAATTCGCGTATAACCACGTTAAACAGGAAGTACATTAAAATGTGCTATCGTTGCCATATTGATACCTACTACAAAATCGCATAGCGCCCATAGCTCAGCTGGATAGAGTACCGCCCTCCGAAGGCGGGGGTCACACGTTCGAATCGTGTTGGGCGCGCCAGTCATTAAAAATTGTTGGAAGTTCGCTATGATACCTCTAATCTTGACAGCAGGGGTACCCTTTAGCATGAAGTAATCTTGATCCTTTTCGACTTTTAAGCTTTGCTCAACTATTGATGGAGACTTGGGTTATGTTGAGGCTCTACCAATTCGAACGCACATGGGGCATCCCAAACTTAAGCCATTTCTGTTGTAAGATAGAAACATATTTGCGAATGGCCGGCATTGAGTATGAAATTAAGCCAACACTTCCTTTAACTGCACCAAAGGGAAAGCTACCTTATATAGAGGATGATGACACTAAGTTAGGAGATTCACAGTTTATTATCCAGCATCTGAAAACAAATTATAATAATCTAGATGAAGGCCTAAATAAAGCAGAGTTGGCGCTGTCCTTAGCAATGCAGCGTTTACTTGAAGAACATTTATATTGGGTATCAATGTATTCGCGATGGCTATACACGGATACAAATTGGCAAATCAATAAAAAATCTATTTTTGGGGTAATGCCACCTGTCATTCGCGACATTGCAGCTGCTTATTTTCGCAATAAAATCAAAAAACAGATTTATGGGCATGGTATGACGACATGATACTGAAGAAATCTTCAAGCTTGGTATGCTGGATATAGATGCGCTATCAGCTTGTTTGGGTGACAAGAAATATTTCCTAGGTGAACAACCAACTACTTTGGATGCCAGTGCTTTTGGAATTTTGATCAGCACTATAGGATGCCCAATCGAATCACCACTAAAAAATATGGTTTATCAAAAGATAATTTGACGAATTTTGTTGCTCATATCAAGACGCACTTTTTCTCAGATTTGTAGACAATTATAATGCTAGATAATAGGGCATATATAAAAAGAAAGGGAAATCCAGCATGTATTTAATCTTTGAATTGCCTACAGCGCATAGTTTTTAGACTAAGTAATCGAGAAATCAAGTATACAAAATTCCAGCTAGAGAGCCGCCTGCTGGTTGATTTATTTGGTAATTCGGGTGATACTCGCGGGACCAGAAAGAGTGGCGTAGCGGGTTCTATTAGTTTATGTAAACTGACGATAGGGTTACAGCGTTAGAGAAACTGCATCTATCAATTTTTATCTTAATTCATTAATTACTAATACTTTCTTTTGAGGGAAAAAACTATGAGACATCCCGTGACATATGCACTTGCTGCTGTTGCGCTATTTGCATTTCTTTCTGGAGGCGCAGTTGCTGACCCGAAGTTTGAAGGTCGAAAGAAGTGTAGCTCGTGTCACAAAAGTCAGGCTAAGTCATGGAAGAAAACCGCGCATGCTAAGGCGATGAATTCGCTCAAACCGAATAAGAAGATCAAGGCTAAAAAGAGAGCAAAACTTGATCCCACCAAGGATTACACCAAGGACAAGGATTGTGTTGGCTGTCACGTAGACGGATTTGGTGAAAAAGGAGGTTACGTTGTTGAGTCTCCAAGTAAATGGAAAAAAGGCGTAGGCTGCGAATCCTGCCACGGACCAGGTTCTAGATATCGTGGGATTCACCGCAAGGCGGGTGCAAAATTTGAGAAAAAGAAGAAGACCACGCCACGCAAGGTTCTTGCAGATGCTGGAGAAGACTTTGATTTTGTCGAGCGTTGCAGTGCTTGTCACTTAAACTACGAAGGTTCGGGATGGAAGGGTACGAAAGAACCGTATACCCCCTTTACTCCCGAGGTACATAAGAAATACACATTCAAATTTGATAAATACGTAGCTGATACCAAAGCAATGCATGAGCACTACAAGCTTGATGGGACATTCACGGGCGATCCTATCTTCAAGATGCATGACGAATTCCAGTCCAAAGCCAAAGTAGTCAAAAAAGACTGATGGGAAGGCCAGGTACAGGCATCGCTTTAGGTAGTCTGCTTATTGGCACAGTGCTTGGTATTATCATGGTTACCGTGGTATTAGCTGGCGAAGCTGCCCTTTCCACTACTGCATTTTGTACCAGTTGTCATTCCATGTCCTACCCGGCAAAGGAACTAAAGGAATCCTCCCATTATGGTGCGTTGGGCGCTAATCCAGAGTGTAAGCACTGTCACATTCCCCAGGGTCTTGGGAATCTCCATTTAGCGATAGAAACACACATCGTCGATGGTGCAAGGGAACTGTACATGGAGTTTACTGAAGACTACTCTACTGTTGAGAAATTCAATGAGCGGCGGCTGATAATGGCGCATGATGCGCGTATGAATTTAAAAGGATGGGACAGTATTACTTGTCGAGAATGCCATAGAAATCCGCAACCACCGGGTGCGGATGCCAAAGCTGCACATAAAAAGATGGAAACGGAAGGTGCGACCTGTATCGATTGCCATCAGAACCTGGTGCACGAGGAAGTCGAAGAAACTGATCTCAATGCCAGTAAGGCACGGGGTGAAATGGTTGTGAGGTTGGATGAAGACGACGAAGAAGACGAAGAGGACGAAGAAGAAGACGAAGAGGAAGAAGAAGAGTGATAAAGCATATCTTCCTGATCCCTGCTATACACGATCAAGCCGGCTATCTACTTATGTTCTACGTTTCCCTTTTACTAAACAAGAATCAAACATAAGCAGTAATGACTACCAAGGAGAATACTAAATATTTTTCCAAGAAAACAAGTGTCAAGCAATTGCTGTTTAAATCTGGCTCAGTTGTATCAATTTGCAAGCAAATAGCTTAATTCCTCGTGCACGAAACAGATCGAAATCCCCATCCCAATCGAAGTTCCTACATAGACTCGACAAAATAAATAGAGATGCTGCGCTATTTCCCAGAAATTAATATTACCTACGCCCACAAAAAGCGGGATTATTTAATAGCTCTATTTACTTTTATATGTGTAGCAATCAGTTTAAACATTGATGCAAGCGGAAGCATAGAGAAACAGAGTCTTATGGGAATTGTTGCTTGGATTTTTTTAATAGGCCTACTGTTTGGTGAGAATAAAAATATACGGATGCAAGTAATAATAGCGGTGGCTTTTGCAACAGCCGGCGAACATTTTGCTTCTATTTATATGGGTGGGTACATCTATCGGTTTGAAAACGTACCGGCTTATGTACCACCTGGCCATGGCATGGTCTATTTAACTGCTATTTCACTTGCTCGTTCTGGTTTCTTTCTAAAATACGCAAGAAAAATAGCAATATTTGTGGTGCTTGTGTGTGGTACATGGTCAATTTGGGGAATCAGCGGCTACCCTGAACAAGGGGATGCGGTAGGTGCACTTCTGTTCTGTGTCTTCTTAGTTTATCTATTTAAAGGCCGTTCGCCAATGGTTTATCTTGCAGCTTTCTTTATAACTACATGGCTAGAACTAATTGGTACAGCAGCTGGAACTTGGAAATGGGTGACGATAGAACCTATCTTTGGATTATCACAAGGAAATCCTCCTAGCGGTGTCGCTGCATGGTATTGCTTAGTTGATGCGGTAGCGATTGGCGGAGCTGCACCATTATTAAACTGGCTCAAGAAGAGTAGTGAGTGGCTTACGAAGAAATCACGAAAGGAAATCCCTCAGGAACCGACGGGAAATGAATAGGTGTATCAATACAACAAATCAGATAAAGATACCATCTTTGTTTGATCAGTCCCAGCAAGCTTTGGTAGTTTGTGAGGAGTAACGCGAATGTCATTTGATCAACTTGGCCTATCTACAGAAATTCTTCGCGCGATCAATGATCAAGGTTATACAGAACCTACACCCATTCAGGCCCAAGCAATTCCGCCAATACTTGAAAACAAAGACATCATGGGTGAGGCACAAACCGGAACTGGAAAAACTGCCGGCTTTACCCTACCAATGCTACACCGGTTACAACCCTATGCAAACACCAGCGTATCACCAGCTAGACACCCGATTCGTGCACTGATTCTGGTTCCCACGCGCGAACTAGCAGCTCAGGTATTTGAAAGTGTCAAAACTTACGGAAAATATCTTCCACTCAAATGCACCGTAGTCTACGGTGGTGTCAATATGGACCCCCAGATCAAAGATCTACTCGCCGGAGTGGAAATTCTGGTAGCCACTCCTGGACGCATGCTAGATCATGTCCAGCAAAAAACAATACGTCTTTCTAAAGTGGAAATTTTAGTATTAGATGAGGCTGATAGGATGCTAGATATGGGCTTCCTACCCGACATCAAACGTATCCTTGCACTGATGCCGCAAAAACGACAAAACCTAATGTTCTCCGCTACTTTTTCCGAAGAAATCAAAAAACTCGCAGACAAGATACTAAAACAACCTATGCTGATTGAAGTAGCAAAGGGTAACTCCATGACTAACCTAGTAACACATGTCGTGCATCCGATCAAGCGAGATCGCAAGCGTGAGTTGCTGGCTCATCTTATCAAGTCGCAGGATCTGAAGCAGGTGCTAGTATTCGTTCGAACTAAGTATGGCGCCAGTCATCTGGCTAGACAATTGAAACAGGATGGCATCTCTACCACCGCAATTCATGGAGACAAGAGTCAACCTCAGCGTACCCAAGCTTTGGCGGAATTCAAACATGGAGAAGTGCAGGTTTTAGTAGCAACTGACGTTGCAGCACGTGGACTCGATATTGAGAATTTACCACATGTGGTCAATTTTGAATTACCAAACACTCCAGAAGATTATATCCATCGTATAGGACGAACCGGTCGTGCCGGCACTAAAGGATGTGCAATTTCACTGGTGTGTGATGACGAGAACGAACTACTCGAAGGGATCGAGAAACTTTTGAAAATTAAACTTCCAGAAGAAGTGATTACTGGGTTTGAACCAAAAATAACAGATAATCTGACTGAAACTACACATACACTGCATGAACGCGAGCGCCATGATCGCACCAAAGAAAAGCAAAAGAAGAATTCTGGTATTCGTGCAAAACGTCAGGATAAAACAGGCTCAGAACCTAATTCCAAGCAACATGTGCACAGACAAAAGAAACAGATGAAAGCGCCGCAGGATCCGATATTTAATCAACCTTATGTACCTTTAGCATGTCCCATCGAAAATGAGTCAAAGCGCATTACCAGCACAGTGGCATCACTATCCGTGATTAATGGACGCACTGCCTATACTCGACATGGGCAGCACAAAAGACCACTACCTGCTTTGTTTATGCCCCCTCTTTCTAGTAAACCCAAGCAGAATAGATAAAACGAATGTGTAATCCAATTTATTACTATAACCCAATCATACAATAAACGATATGGCCAATCGGCTGACGAGAATCTATACACGAACTGGAGATGAAGGCACAACGGGTCTGGGAGATGGTACGCGTTCTACTAAGGAAAGTACACGTATTGAAGCAATCGGTACTGTAGATGAGCTCAACTGTTGCATTGGAGTATTACTTACAGAGAATCTTGAAATAGGAGTACGCGATAAGTTGGAAAATATTCAGCATGACTTATTTGACCTAGGTGGAGACCTTAGTACTCCTGGTCGAGTCAGCATGAGTAAAATGCAAGTCACAAACTTGGAAGAAAAAATTGACCAATATAACTCCACATTGCCTGCTCTGAAGGAGTTCATACTTCCTAGCGGAACTCGTGCAGCGGCCCTCTGTCATGTTTCCCGTACTGTGTGTCGTCGTGCAGAAAGATGCGTTGTCCGATTATCGCGCACCGAAACAGTAGCGTCATTCAGCATTCAATATCTCAACCGTCTGTCAGACTTTTTATTCGTACTGTGTCGGATACTGAATCACCAGCAAGGTGTTGGAGACGTGCTTTGGCAACCCGGGAAAAATCGTTAGATAGAAATTCATTACTTTTTTTTATGTCGAAAACTTTCAAATATCAGAAGCAATGCTCCTACAAATATAGATGAATCGGCCACATTGAACGCGGGCCAATGGTAACCACTATAATGAAAATCTAGAAAATCAACCACATAACCAAGAGTTATGCGATCCCATAAATTTCCGAGCGCACCTCCTAGTATAAAGCTCAGCGCGACACAAAATAACTTTTCTGAAATATGTTTGCTCAGAAGATAAATAATCAAAACTGAAGCACATGTTGCAATTCCACTAAAAAACCAACGCTGCCATCCTGACTCATTGCTTAAAAAACTGAATGCCGCTCCTGTATTAAACGTCAACACCAAATTAAAGTAACTTGTTAGCAAAATCTGCTGACCATAAACCAACTCCGATTCTACCCAACGTTTTGTGGCAAAATCTATCGTCAGAACCACTAATGCCAATACTAAACTAATATGAAGTTTCATCGTACCCAGTGTTCTTTTGCACGCAACAAATATCCAATCTAATTTCCATCAGGTCAAGAATAAAATAGTTAGAAAGTCGTTCCAAAAACTGAATAGATGATAAGAAAGGAAACAAGCAAAGAAACAAACAATATATCAAAAATGATACAAATTTTGGATCAGGCATATCTACGTACCTCACCCGATCCAAAAAGATTGGATACACATCGAGCACATATAGTGGGATGGTCTTTCCTACAACCAACATCTTTACGATAATGCCAACAGCGTTCACATTTAGGATGAGCACTGGGAGATACAAGAATACCTTTTTCCTGGGAATCTTTAACCTGTACCACGTGTACTTCTGAAGTGACGATTATTAACCGCAAATCGTCTCCCAGAGAATTAAAAAGAATATAATCGTCTCCACTAGCTCGAATTTCCACGACGGCAGAAAGTGATGAACCAATTTTCCCCTGAGAACGTAATTCTTCTAGTTTCTTTTGAACCTCCGAGCGTAACTCGCGTAGCCTGGTCCAACGCTGCATCAATGATTTTGTATCTGACTGCGACGGAAATTTATACCAAGTGTGCAACAATACGCTGTCATCAGCATTGCACGTTAGATACTCCCATGCCTCTTCTGCAGTGAAACTTAGAATAGGTGAAAGCAAGCGAACTAAGCTATGTGCAATGTGGAATAACACACTCTGCGCTGAGCGACGTGGGACACCTTTTGTTGTAGCGGTATAAAGCCGATCTTTAAGAATATCAAGATAGAATCCACCCAAATCTTCGGAGCAAAAATAGTGCAATTTGTACACTACTAAATGAAATTCGTTACGCTTATAATTCTTTGTCAGATCATCCTGAAGCGCTCTAGAAAATGCCAACATGTAGCGATCAATATCTAGCCATTGCTCCTCTTCCACAAAATCAGTCTCTGAATCAAAATCTGCTATATTGGCTAACAGAAAACGTAGTGTGTTGCGAATACGGCGATAGCTCTCCACTACACGTTTCAAGATTTCATTTGAAATAGAAAGTTCACCGGAATAATCTGTGGATGCTGCCCATAATCGTAGAATATCAGCTCCTGAAGTATCCATTACCTCTTGTGGAGCAATGACATTACCCTTGGATTTGCTCATTTTGTGACCGTCACCATCCACTACAAAACCATGAGTGAGCAACGAATCGTACGGTGCGCGGCCATTTATTGCGCAGCTGGTCAGGAGCGAAGACTGAAACCAACCACGATGCTGATCAGAACCTTCTAGATAAAGATCAGCAGGATACTTAAGCTGTTCATTAGACTTTAAAACGGTATCATGTGTTGTACCAGAATCAAACCAAACGTCTAGGGTATCAGTCAATTTCTTGTAATCCTTTGCCTCTTTCCCTAGAAACTCTTTTATATCCAAACTGAACCACGCTTCAATCCCTTCCTGCTCAACCCTTTGTGCTATCTTCTCAAGTAATGCCTCAGTACAAGGATGGACTTCATGAGTTTCCTTATGTACAAAAAATGTCATTGGTACACCCCAGTTGCGTTGGCGTGATACACACCAATCCATACGATTCTTGATCATTGATTCCAATCGAGCACGACCCCAAGCTGGAAAAAATTTAGTGTGAGCTACTGCAGATATTGCTCGATTCCGAAGGGTATCTTTACCACCCAATATCGTTGGAGAAGAAAGAGTATTTTGCAATACGTCCTTGCTTATCGGCCTGTTCATACCTATGAACCACTGCCTAGTAGCACGAAAAATAATCGGTGTTTTATGTCGCCAGCAGTGAGGATAACTATGTTTTAGTTTATCTGACTTGAATAACAAACCATTTTTTTTCAATTTATGGATTATCACTTCAGTAGCCTTCCAAACCGACAAGCCTCCTACAAGTGGAATGCGCTCGTAAAATTTTCCATTATCATCAACTGGATTATTTACTGGTAAATCATATTTCTGACCAACAACATAGTCATCAACACCGTGTGCTGGCGCAATATGCACCAGTCCTGTTCCCGCATCAGTTGTAATATGCTCGCTACAAACAATTGGTATAGCACGATCTTCAAATGGATGTCTCAACTCAAGAAAATTAAGTGCTGACCCCTTACAAGTACCAAGTACCCCTAAGTTTTCTAGGCCATAATTAATCAAACAATCTTCAACTAGTGACAAGTTTCTTATAACTGGCTGATTTGCCTTCTCTTCAACTGGAGATGATCTTATAGACTTTACCCCCGTATAGAGCTCGCTCGATAAAATTAGTAGCCCCTTCACGGTACGTACCACGTGGTAATCATATTCTGGGTGCACACTTACTGCCTGATTGGCTGGTAAGGTCCAAGGCGTAGTAGTCCAGATCACAGCGAAAGCAGGCTCACTGATGACCGATACACCCAACGCTTTGGCAAGAGCGACGTTATTCTTGACCGGAAACGCAACATCAATCGATGATGAAGTTTTGTCCTCATATTCGACCTCCGCTTCCGCTAGTGCAGAACTACAGTCAATGCACCAATGTACCGGCTTCTGTCCCTGATAAAGATACCCCCCTTTGTGAACCTTTCCGAGTGCACGGATAATACCAGCCTCGATCCGATAGTCCATGGTGAGATAAGAATTATCCCAATCCCCCAGCACTCCGAGCCTGATAAAATCAGCTTTTTGCCTCTCTACCTGCTCCCGTGCAAAATCTCGACACAATTCTCGTACCTTGTCCGCAGGCAGATTCTTTCCATACTTCTTTTCTATTTGATGCTCGATAGGCAGCCCATGACAATCCCAACCAGGTATATAAGGTGCGTCAAAACCTGACAGTGTTTTACTTTTAATAATAATGTCTTTTAGAATTTTATTGATTGCATGACCAATGTGAATATCACCATTGGCATACGGCGGACCATCGTGCAAGACAAACTTTGGCCGTCCTTTACAAACTTTACGAATTTTCTGATAAAGATTCTTTTTCTTCCAGGCCATGAGCATCACAGGCTCACGCTTAGCGAGATCGCCACGCATTGGAAAAAGCGTGTCAGGCAGATTAAGAGTTTTTTTATAGTCAGTCATGAAATACCATGTTAATTTACTAGCAAGGATGATTTTAAGAAATAATTCTTTGCATTTTTCACGTCGCGCCCAATTTGCCTTGCAAGCGTAGCTAAATTTGGGTATTTCTCTTCATCTCGAAGCTTGTGTAAAAAGTCTACCCGCAAATGACAACCATATATCTCTCTTTCAAAATCAAACAAATGTACCTCAAGAACTGGTTTACCGTCTTTATGCACGGTAGGGCGAACACCTAAACTAGCTACACCATATACTGCTTCTCGTGGGGATAACTTGTCGGTACCATACACCTTGACCACAAAAATTCCAGATAGTGGCGGCCGATTATGCCTCAATTGAATATTGGCGGTTGGATAACCTATTTTCTTGCCCAGTTTATCGCCTTCAACCACGCGTCCGCTAATGCTATAAAACCGCCCCAGAAGGAGTTTGGCAAGCTTTAGGTTACCTGTCACTAGTGCTTCCCGCACCGCCGTACTCGAAACCCGTAGATCACCTAAGGTGTAACTTGGCATTTCCGCAACTTCAAAACCATGTTGTACAGAAGATGTTTTCAACATGTCACAATCACCAGTGCGATGTGCACCGAAACGAAAATCGTCGCCTACTAGAATCCAGCGGACAGCAAGCCCCCGTTTCAGGATACGTACGATAAAATCTTCTGCGCTAATCGATGCAAAATCAAAATCGAAGTGACAAACCTGCACCCGCTCTATGTATAATTCTGCTAACAACTCTAGTTTTTCCCTAAGACTAGTAAGCCGTGTGGGTGCCTGATCCGGCGTGAAAAGTTCTCGTGGATGCGGCTCGAAAATCATGACACAGGAAACAAGACCAAGCCGGGTAGCTGCTTCTTTCAGGCGAGCAAGCATAGCCTGATGACCTAAATGCACTCCATCGAAATTACCTATAGTAAGCGCAGTAGAATCCTTTGCTTGAACGGGAGTTCCGCGAAAAACACGCATGATACAAAGCTTCTTAAAAGCCCGAATTGTAGCCTGTACAGGACAAGCAAGTCTAGATTTAAGCAACTAAATTTATGTAGAAAAGTAATGGGAACTCTTTTCTATTCGAAATTAGCTCTACACGAGAAAAATATCTATCTTTGAGGTAAAAGTTATTTGGTCACATCTCATTCCCCCTTGGACCGTTGTTGCGTTGACACATTAATCGGTTGAGCGTAAATTCGATGGGAAGAAAGGATTAAAACTCTTAGCATTGTACGACTTGGTAACTACTGCCTACTTTATTCGTATAACCCTTGTTTTCTAGTCGTTCACGTCATTTTTTTCTGACAGGATCATCTTTGTCGTATACAGTATGAATTGGAATGAACAATTAATCTAGAAAAGGCTGCTAGCA
>Ga0114949_10000547_pt1 | contig 20548 bp, 17 predicted proteins | sample N074metaG_FD_83505 | JGI IMG/M metagenome (GOLD analysis project Ga0114949, IMG submission 83505) | Deep subsurface microbial communities from Kermadec Trench to uncover new lineages of life (NeLLi) - N074 metaG | ecosystem: Environmental > Aquatic > Marine > Ocean trench > Sediment | place...
CGGATTCTGGAATTTTTCGAATCACATCTGCCCATGACCGCCAGAAACACGGATGATTTATCGAAAGGGTTTCGATATATTCCCGTGTGACATAGAACGATAACTTAAAAAAGTGGGTGGGAGTTCCAAATGGAACAATATATTGACTATCTGGCGCGGTGGGGTCACTACCTGGCGGGCATTACCTGGATCGGTTTGCTCTACTATTTCAATTTCGTGCAAGGGGAATATTTTAAAGAAGCGGACGGAGACGCCCGCACCGATGCGTTTACCAAGCTGGTGCCACGCGCGCTGTGGTGGTTCCGCTGGGGGGCGATGTTCACATTCCTCACCGGTTGCATCATGCTCGGCTTCAAGGGCGCCAACGTCTCACTGGATCTGACCATCGGGGCGGTATTGGGTACTCTGATGTTTCTCAACGTCTGGCTCATCATCTGGCCGAATCAGCGAATCGTCATAGCCTCCAACGAACAGGTGAAGGCCGGGGGTGAGGCGCGACCCGAAGCCGCTCTTGCCGCGCCGAAGGCTCTGCTTGCGTCGCGTACCAATACCTTGTTCTCTCTACCGATGCTCTTCCTGATGGGCTCTACCATGCACCTGTCGGGTGGACACGGCCTGGTGGGTGAGTCAAGTATGATGGCACTTGCTGTTGCCCTGGTTGTCGTCGCAGCCCTCGAGCTGAATGGCATATTCGGGAAGCAGGGGCCGATGACCACAGTGCGGGGTGTGATCACATCCGGGTTCGGGCTCACGGTCGTATTGTGGGCCGTGCTCGATCTGTTGTAGAGCCGAAGAAGACGCGCACGCCCGTGCCTTGACTGGTCGAGGTCACGGGTCCGTGTTCAAAAGAGCCTGCAATTGCAGGCTCTTTTGTTCATATAATCTCGCTTGCGCTTGATGGAGGGCCTGAGGAACCGATATGGCAGAACGTCCACGCACATCGCCAGCATCTATTTCCCCGAATCCGGAAGATGCCACTGGGTATCGGCGCGGCACGGGCACGCGCCGCGGCGGTGGCGCCGGTGGTGGCAGGATGATCGGCGTCAATCTGATACTCGCGCTGCTCGTGGCGGGGCTCGTGATTGCCGGATGGTTCATTGCCAGTCAGCATCAGTTGCTCGGGAAAGAACAACGTGGGTCGGCGGAAGCTTCCAAGCGCATTCAACGCCTCGAAGATCGCCTGGTCGCAACGGAAACGGCGATGACCGGATCCGGCCAGGATACCAAAGAACAGTTGGGGTACTGGGAGAGCGAGATCCGCAAACTCTGGGCGATTGCCAACGAACGCAACCGGAAGTGGATCAAGGACAACGAAAGGGCATTGGGGAAGCAACGCAGCACCCTTCAGACGCTGGAAACCAACAATCGCGATCTCAAGGCTGCGGTTGGCCGACACGAGGTAGCCTTCGATCAGCAGCAGGCAATCATGGACCAGTTGAGGAGTGTCGAATCACAACTCCAGCAACTCATCAAGGCGCAGCGTGAGCTCGTAGACAAGGTCAATGGCTCCCGCCAGACAATGGCCAGCCTGCAGGCAGGCCTGGTCAACCGGGTTAAAGACAACGAACAGGCGGTGGCCGCAATCGATGCCTATCGATTACAGCTCAATACTCGCCTCGCAGACATTGAACGACGCCTGAGTAGCTTGTCGGTTAACCCAACTCTTTGATTTATCGGAATATTTTCACAGCAAACTTGTGAACTACGTCTAATCAGGGCCGGGCTTATCACGGCATAATGCGCAAGGATTTTACTCAGGAAAAGCGCATCAGATGGATGCAGGCCCCACCAGACCTACGCTATGCATAGCTGACCAGACGATTTCCCGGCTGGCGTCTGTCGCTCGTGCCGCGGGTTGGCAGCTGCGAAAAATCGACACCACCGATGACGCAAGTAACGAGATGGATAAGGCCACGGCCATTGTCCTGATGTCGAGGCCACTGACACCGAGCCTGCGCAAGCGATTCCCTCACGCGCTTTTTATCGGACACCTGCCCGATCTCAACACTGACTTGACCATTCAACCGGATGCGCACGAGTCTGCACTAAACCAGCTCATCACTCACGGTGAAGAAAATTGGCGGCGCCATCAGCAGGTATTGGAGCTTTTCCGCGAGGTTGGGACCAGAAGGAAGCGGATGCGGCAATTGTCCGAGATCGGTTTATCGCTTTCGACCCGAATGGAACTCGACGATCTTCTGGAAACGATTCTTCAGGAAGCCCGCCGTTTGGCTGGATGTGATGCGGGGTCGCTTTACCTGACCGAAGAGGTGGACGGGGTTCGATCATTGGTGTTCAAGCTTGCGCAGAACGATTCGGTCGATGTGCCGTTCGTGGAATCGCGCTTGCCGCTTACGCCGGAATCCGTCGCCGGTTATGTGGCGGTTTCCGGACAGGAACTCGACATACCCGATGTCTATGAACTACCGGAAAGCGCCCCCTATCGGTTCAATCGGTCGTTCGATGAGCAGATGGGGTACCGAACCCGTTCGATGCTGGTGTTACCCATGCGCGATTACCGCGACCAGATTGTCGGTGTTCTTCAGTTCATCAATCGTCTCGAACCCACAGCCAATCAGCCGGTGCCCTTTGGTCCGGAGATCTCGGAGCTATTGCGGGCCGTAGCAAGTCAAGCTGCGGTATCTATTCAAAAAAACACTCTGATCAGAGACATCAATCAGCTATTTGAAAGTTTCGTACAGGCATCGGTCAAGACCATTGAACAACGAGATCCAAGCACCAGCGGACATTCGTTTCGCGTCGCCGAGACCACCGTTGAATTGTTACAAGCGTTACCTCGATCGGATTTGAATCGGTTTCGTCACATCGAGTTTTCCGTTGACCAGATCAGAGAGGTTCGCTACGCGGCGTTGCTGCATGACTTCGGAAAAGTGGCGGTTCGCGAGAACGTTCTCATCAAGTCGCACAAACTCCCTGTGGATCGACTCGAGTTGATTCGCTATCGTGTAGAGCTGCAGAAAGAACGGCTGCGCAAGCGGGCCGTCGAGCGGGAACTCGAACTGTTTCACCACGGGGCTCCGGACCTGGAAGTTGCTCGTGGGCGGGTAAATCGTGCGTTGCAAGCGGAGCTTGAGTTGCTGAACAACTACTATGAACGGATAGTGAACGCTAACGAACCCAACGTGCTGGATGACGGTGATTTCCGCCATCTGCAAGAGATTCGTGAGTACGCCTATCAGGAATTCGACGGAACGGACAATGGGTTGATCAGCGAACCGGACATGCTGGCGTTGTCGGTACGCAAAGGCAGTTTGACCCCCGAGGAGCGCCTGGAGATTCAGGCCCATGTGGTTCACACCCGGGAGTTTTTGTCGGTATTGCCCTGGCCTCCGGAGTTGGCGCGGGTCCCGGAGATAGCGGGTGCTCATCACGAAAAGCTTGATGGCAGCGGTTATCCGGCGGGGCTTTCCGGTGAGGAGATTCCACTGGCCAGCCGGGTGATGACGGTATGTGATATCTATGACGCGCTTACCGCGATGGATCGACCCTACAAACGTGCCATGTCGCGGGAAGCTGCACTCGAAGTGCTTGAGGATGAGGCGCGCCAGGGTTTGTTGGATACCGATATCGTGACTGTGTTCATCGAGGCGAGAATCGATGCCTCCAACCAGGCCGATACCGCGGCACTGCGACTCGCCTGATACTTTGTTGAGGGAGTTTGCGCGGTAGCAAAGATTGCTACTGCGAAAGCACCACAACGGTCCATATTTGCGCTCTTTTTCGTTGCGTAGCGCCACTTAAGCGCCTCAAAAAAGCGAAAAACCGTCCTCGCCGTAGTACTTTCTCGTGACGGAATTTTCTACCGTGGTTAGAAGTTAAGAACCTTGTTCCCACACCGCCAACACGGAAACCGTTATCAGGTAATCCTGAAAAAGGAATATTACGCCTTCCGGTGTGATCTCGATCAACTCGAGGCCCTCGAATAAATCTCCTTCCATCAGCCGCAGTCCGTTGGCAACAACTGCCCTGAGCGTGGGATCCTCCGCATAGACGTGAGTAGAAAATTCAATGTTCGGGAACGATAGGCGTGCACGTTCCGGCAGATCTGCCACAGTGATGGTTTTTAGCGGTTCAAGGTTTGTCTCGAGCGGAGTTATCGAGCCATTAGCTGATGGAGGAGGCTCTGGCACGATTGCTGGAGCAGATCTTTCTGGCGCTTCGATCGCTGTGGAAGTGGCCACTTCCAGGGGGAGTTGAGCAATTTCAGGTAGGTCGACTCGCTCGGGCCAGAACCGCCAAGCTAACACGGTGACGTTGGCGAACAATGCGAGAGCGATCAGACTGCCTATCAGCCGTGGTTTCCTCTGCTTTGCGTTACCTCGCAGCAGACTTGCCGCCACAACCGGATTTCCTTCGGCGGTGGATTTTTGCAGAGCATCGAGGATGTATGACATGTCAACTGTTGAGCTTTGGGGTTGGCAGCTGTAATCGGTCGGTCAGTCTGATCCAGGTTGCGGGGCCAACGACACCGTCTGCCAGCAACCCTTCAGCACGTTGAAAGGTGAGAACGGCCTCACGGAGACCATCGTCGAAGCGGTTGGGTGTCGCACTCCTCAGCGGTGATTCCACCAGGTTTTGGAGTTGGCCGCGCAACCAGCCAACGCTCGGGTGGTCATCTCCATTGCGCAAGCTGCCGTGATAATCGGGTGGCATCTTCCACAACACCACGTACCTGCCGAACCAGGTATCGCGCAGATCGTTTGGTGTGATTCGGAAGACCTCATCGCCCAGGTTGAATTGGAAGCTCCTGCCGTCGGTTTCAGTTGCGGTTACTGCGGCGTAATAGGGAACTGCTTGCGCGTCTCGCAGTTCGAGAATAACAGGCAGGTTGAGTTGGCTGATTTCACTCCAGCTACCATTGAGACTGAGGCACTGTAATCCTACGGACGGAGCAAAATCGCATGGAATGCTGTTTTCTTCGGGAATGTATCGGGCACCCCAACGGGCGAATACCGCCGCGTATGCCTTTCGTTGGGTGCTGTAGCTCCCTTCGGGTGGGCGGTCGATGCGAACAGCCTCGGGAAGATCAGGCAGGCCCCGGCTCACAAGATCCGAATTCGTAGACTGCTCTTGCTCAGGAAAGTCATCTGTCGGATCGCGACGGCGGGGCTCGGGAATTTTCGCCGGAGCGTTGGTAGCTTGGTCGGTGTCCTGCGCCAGGATTGAGTGGTCGAGAGTTTGAACTGCAGTATCTTGCCTGTCGAGAGCAATCGCTTGGGTTCGAGTAATCGTCTCCGCTTGAACGGCAGCACCGGCCTGGACAATCGTTTCGCTTGCCAAACCGGGAGTCGATTCTACGGGTGGGTCGAAAAAGTAGGCCCACGCCATGCTTACCGCGGTAACTGAAACGACGCATGCCGCCAGCCACAAAGGATAACGTTGCCGAATGATCAAACCGAAGCGATTGCCGAGTACTTCATGGGCTGCGCGTCTGACGATAGCCGAACTGACCCTCTGTTTGCCTTCGACGTATGCGCCGAGCAACGAACGGTCGGCAAGAACGTTGATGATCCGGGGAATCCCCTTGGAAATCCGGTAGAGTTTGCGTAAGGCTCCCTTGTCGAAGATGTGCGGGCTACCACCCGCCGTCGTCAGCCGATGTACCACATAGGCGAAAGAATCTTCCTTGCCCAGACTCGCCAGGTGATAACGAGCGGTAATGCGCTGTGAGAGTTGTCTCAGTTCGTCGCGCTCCAACAGCTTGCCGAGTTCGGGTTGTCCGAGCAGGATGATACGCAACAGCTTGCGCTCATCTGTTTCCAGATTAGTGAGCAGACGAATTTGCTCAAGGACCGCCGGCGTCAGGTTTTGTGCTTCATCGATGATCATCACGGTGCTGCGCCCTTCGCGATGAGAGCGCAGCAGGTGCTTGTTGAGGAGATCGATGTATTGCTTGACGGTGTAGGCGGAAGATTCCGAGTGCTGTATACCCAACTCGTCGCAGATTGTTTCCAGCAGTTCTTTGACCGTCAGGCGCGGGTTCAGAATGAAAGCAACGTCCAGATCGGGAGGTGTTTGCCCGATGAGGTTGCGTAGCAGGGTCGTTTTGCCGGTGCCCACCTCGCCGGTAATCAGGACGAAACCACTGTTGGCAAAGCCATACATGAGATGTGCGAATGCCTCGCGGTGGACTTCACTGAGATAGAGAAATCTTGGATCCGGAGCGATGGAGAAGGGTTCCCGCTTGAACTGGAAATAATCGTTGTACATCAGGCGGCAAGCTCCCGGTAGGGGGGCAGGCGATGGTCTTTTTCCTGCCACAAACCATCAATCCAGGGACCCAGCAACTTGCGCTGCTCGCGGTCGCTCTCGAAAAAGCGAATTGGTTCGGGAATGTCTCGACATTGGATCAGCATGTCTACTTGTTTGCACTCGCCTTTCAGAAACTGCCAGAAGCTCGGTATGCCTTCGGGATAGATGATGGTGACATCCAGCATTTTGTCCAGTTGATCATTGAGCCCGCCCAGCACATAACCCAGCCCCCCTATGCGCGGCTTGAGGAGATGGTGGAAATTCGTGTTCTGGCTTTCCCGTTTGTCTGGGGTAAATCGTGTTCCTTCCAGGAAGTTCAACACGCTGGTCGGATGATTCTTGAAACCCTCGCAGGCTTCGAGCGTCGATCGTTTGTCTCCACCTTTGAGCTTCGGATTTTTGCTGATCTGGCTCTTGCGGGTTCGCTTGACGTAAGGGAAGCCCAGCAGCCACAGTGCGGTCCCTAAAAACGGAATCCAAAGCAATTGCTGTTTGGTGAAAAATTTCAAAGGGGGGATGTGCCTGAACAGGTTGGTTTGTAGCAGCAGGATGTCGCTCCAACTCTGATGATTGCACACCACTATGTACCAGTGTTTGAGAGACAACGATTCAGCGTCCTCCCAGGTAATATTTACTTTGGTCAGCGCGAGCACCCTGATCAACCATCTGTTGGAACCTACCCAGGCGTCGATAATCCAGTCCATTCGGTGGCTGAGTGGGGATTTCAGTCGTTGCGGCAATATTGGACGGATTATTCCCGCAACGAACAACGGTAGGCAGACCAATATGGTGATGGCCCCAATGAATACGGCTGCTAGAATTCCTTTTAACAAACTCATTTAGATTTCTTAACATAGCTGTAGTGGTAGCACCAGTTATTGTATTCGTTCCATTATCGAGGCTGACTCGCCGTTTCCTCATCGGATTGCTGGGTATTGGCCTCATTGCCTCGATTGTGAGCCTACCCGCCTGTAGTACGGTCGGGTATTATCGTCAGGCGATTTTCGGTCAGATGCGCATTTTACGCGGTCGCGTACCCGTCAGCGCACTACTGGAATCTTCAGACGTTGATGAGGTTTTGCGTCAGCGACTGATCATCAGCCAGGAAATTCTCGAGTTTGCAGAGTCCGATTTGCAGCTTGCTGCCGAGGCAAGCTACCGCACCTACGTTGTGCTCGATCGCTCTCGTGTCGTGTGGAATCTGTTTGCGGCGCCCGAGTTGTCCTTTGATGCCAAACGCTGGTGTTATCCTGTCGTTGGCTGCACACCTTATCGAGGCTACTTTGTCGAGGCCGATGCGCATCGGTTGGCCGAGCAGTTGAACGCAGATGGGTTGGACACTTATGTTGGGGGAGTCGCTGCGTATTCGACGTTGGGTTGGTTTAGAGATCCTCTGCTGAGCTCATTTATTTTCTGGCCGGATGCCAACCTTGCGGGATTGCTGATCCACGAACTTGCCCATAGTCGGATCTGGGTCAAAGACGATGCGCCTTTCAACGAATCCTTTGCCAGTTTTGTGGCCAGCGAAGGTGTTCGCGCGTGGCTTGAAACTCCGGAAAAGAGTACTGAACGTGCTCGGTACGGTGCGGCGCAAGATGATTGGTATCGCATGGTTGACTTGTTAGATTCGCTCAAGGCCCGGCTGCAGACGCTGTACTCGAGCAGGATGTCAGAAGCTGAGAAGCGAGAACAGAAGGAGCGAATTGTCGAACGGGCGCGTGCTTGTTATGCCGAATGGCGTTCGAGCCTGGGGGATGGGCGGTTCGATAAAGTCATGGAACAACTGAACAATGCCTACCTGGTCTCGCTGAGAACCTATGATGATGGCGTGCCTGCGTTTGCGAGGCTTTTTACGATGGCTCACGGCGACTGGGAGCGGTTTTATCGAGAGGTTGAGATTCTGGGAGCGATGGAACAGGGTCGGCGTCAACTACGCTTGAACGAATTACGCGATGAGCAGATAGCAGCCAACCCCGATGACCAGAGCGCCGATGAAATTCAATGCAAATCCCTCGCGGGCCATGGTTTCGATCGTGAATCGTCCGGTGCTGAACATAATCAGGTTGGGAGCGGTCGCGACGGGCAACATGAAAGCGCATGAAGCGCTCATGGCTGCGGGAATCATGAAGAGTTTTGGATCCATGCCTGCACCTATCGCGGCGGCTCCGAGTATCGGCATGAGCAGCGTAGTCGTTGCGGTGTTGCTGGTGGCTTCGGTCAGGAAGGTGACAACCAAGCAGATGGACAACATGAGGAGCAATAGGTGCAATGCGGCAAGTCCCGAAAGCAGAGTGCCGATCATCTGGCTCAAACCGGAGGAGGTGAAGGCAGCCGCGATCGCAATACCCGCACCGAATAGTATCAACATCCCCCACGGGATCGTCGTGGCCGTTTCCCAATCCAGCAGCCGCTCACCCTTGCCGTCGGGTATAATGAACAACGCAACAACCGCAACGAAAGCCACCACATAGTCGTTGCTGTACGGAAAGTCCATCCAGGCAGTCCATCCGCCCATAGGTTCCTTACGGGTGATCCACAGCAGTGCAGTCAAGGCAAAAACGATCAATACCCGCACCTCACCCGATTGCCATGCGCCCACCTTAGGCAGGTCGATGGAGCCGGTGTGGGTGAGATTGCGGGTCAGCCACAATGCGATGAGCGGGACGAGCACCAGCACAATGGGCACGGCCCAGGCCATCCATTGCGCAAACCCGATCTCAAGACCGGTAATCTGGGTGTAAATTCCCATGAACACCACATTGGGCGGTGTGCCGATGGGTGTGCCGATCCCGCCGATGCTTGCGGCGTAGGCAATACCAAGCAGCAGGGGCGTTGCGAGCTTCGGATCCTCGGCTTTTTCCAGCACGGCTAGTGCCACGGGCAACAGCATGAGGGTAGTTGCGGTGTTCGAGATCCACATGCTCAAAATGGCGGAAGCCGCCATAAAGCCGAACACGAGCCTTCTGCTGGAGTTGCCCCCGAATATGTTAACCATGGTCAGAGCGATGCGCCGATGGGCACCGTTGCGGGCGAGAGCCGTGGACAGAATGAAACCGCCAAGCAATAACAGAATGAGAGGATTGCCATAGGCGGCGGATACTTGCTGGCCTGTCAGCACGCCGAACAGCGGGAGCAGCGCCAACGGCAGCAATGAGGTGGCCGGGATCGGAATTGGCTCAAACACCCACCAGATAACGGTTACTACGGTGATGCCCATCGTCACAGCGGCATCATTGGCAAAACCCGCGGAATACATGAGGTATCCGCTCAACAATGCGAGAATAGGTCCCGCGGGGAGAGCGATCTGTTTCATGTTCATGGATGGCATTGAGGAGCAGGTTGCCAACAACTCTCTGGGAATACAACCCGAATAAGGTTTTTGATATTTGATGCAAAGCGATTCGGCAAGTTTTTACTGGTACGACCTGGAGACATCCGGCACCACTTCTCGGTGGGATCGGATCGTTCAGTTTGCCGGGGTCCGCACCGATCACGAGTTAAACGAGATTGGCGACAGCTATTCCACCTATGTTCGGTTGTCGGATGACGTGTTACCCAACCCTGAATCGGTGTTGGTGACCGGTATTACTCCGCAACTTACCCACGCACAGGGAATTGGCGAGTGGCAGGCGATCACACGCATTAACGAGCTTTTCAGTGCACCGCAAACCTGTGTCGTTGGCTACAACAGTTTGCGGTTTGACGATGAGTTCATGCGTTACGGTTTCTATCGAATGCTGCTCGATCCCTATGCGCGAGAGTGGCAGAACGGCAACTCGCGCTGGGACATCATAGATCTGGTCAGAGCGACCGGCGCGCTCAGGCGCGACGGCATTAGTTGGCCGGTGGACGAAGAGGGCCTGCCGGTTTATCGATTGGAGGCGCTGACCAAGGCAAATGGCCTGGAACATGGTCGGGCGCACGATGCGATGTCGGATGTCAGAGCAACGCTGGATTTGGCAAGGCTCATCAAAACTCAACAACCGAAACTGTTCGATTACTACTTCAAGAACCGATTCAAGAAACAGATCAAGGCGCTGCTCGAACCATTCGGTACACGGATATGTGTACATGTTTCGGGTATGTATCCGCGAGCACGGTTCGGGGTGGCTCCGATCGTGTCACTTTGCCGCCACCCGAAGAACAGTAATTCCATTATCGTCGCGGATCTCAGTCAGGACATCGAATCGCTGGTGCAGTGGCCGGAACAGCGTATCAGGGAGGAGTTGTTCAAAATTGGCAGTACCGAACGCCCACCTCTAAAGGAGATAAGGATCAACCGTTGTCCCTTCGTTGCTGGGCTCGAGGTGTTAACCGAAGAAAACTGGTCGCGCCTCGCGCTGAACCGGAGAGAGATTGAGGAGCGTCAACGACGCCTGAGGAAACCTGGCATTGCCCAGAAGGTCATGCGGGTGTTTTCGGAGAACAACCAATCTCCTGCGGAGGATGTGGAGGGGGCTTTGTACGAGGGCTTTTTGACCGAAGAAGACCGGGTGCGTTGTCAGAGCTTGCAGAAAGCGCTTGCGGATGGTTCCTGGCTGGAACTCGACTATGCCGACAAGCGATTGCGCACGTTGGCCGTACGGTTGAAAGCGCGTGGATTCGAAGCGCAGTTGAGCGAATCCGAGCGCGCGGATTGGCATGAATTCGTGTGTCGGAAGCTGCACGGGGATGATTCGCCGTGGCTGAACCTCGCACAGTTTCAAGCGAAAATTGAGGAACTCAAGCTGACGGCTACGGGGCAAGATCTGTCGGTACTCGATCATCTGGCCGAGCATGGCCGGACTATGGCCGAGACCTATTCCGAATGACGAATTGTGTCGAGTTTCGGGGGGTGGACAAGAGCTTTGGCGGTGGTGCACGGAAGGTGCTTGACGGCATAGAACTTGCGTTTCCAGAAGGGATTACGACGGCCGTTGTCGGTGAAAGTGGCAGCGGCAAGACGACGTTGTTGCAACTCATCAACGCGGTACTCGAACCCGATGCAGGGGAAATACGAGTGTTTGGCGCGTCCATTCCCGCTCTGCATCGCGAAAAATTCCGCCGCCGCATAGGCTACTCCGTACAAGGGGCGGGTCTTTTCCCTCACCTGACCAACCGCAACAACGTGGTGTTGCTGGCGAGGCTCGAGGGGTGGACTGCCGAGGAGATCGAGGAGCGCTACAGGGCGCTGCTGACAGAAATGGGTTTAACCGCGGATGTTTCCAACCGCTATCCGCGGGAACTCTCAGGTGGGCAACAGCAGCGGGTGGGTCTGTGTCGAGCGCTCATGTTGCGCCCGGCGCTGCTGTTGTTGGACGAGCCGTTCTCAGCCGTCGATCCCATCACGCGGATCGGAATTTATGAACGGTTTCAGGCTGTGCAGGACCATGAGGGGGTTAGTGCCGTACTCGTGACGCACGACATGCGCGAGGCGGTTCGTCTAGCGGGTAATCTCGTCATCTTGCGTGAAGGCAAAGTGTTGCAGCATGGGCCGCCGCAGGAGGTGCTTGACGCACCTGCTCATGAGTACGTTGAGATGCTTGTCAAAGACCACCTATGAGACGTTGCACGATTATGTTTCTGGTGATGCTCTTTGCGACATTTTCCGCCTGGGCGTCTGAGCCGATCAAGGTTGCCAGCAAAAATTTCAACGAGTCGTATATTCTCGGGGAGCTCGCGGCACAACTGCTGGAACAGGAAGGGTTTGTAGTTGAGCGGCGGTTCGGGTTGGGTGGCACGTTGATTTGTTATGAAGCTCTTGTGAGTGGTGAGATAGACCTCTATGCGGAGTACACCGGCACCATCGAGCAAGCCATTCTCAAGCTTTCCGCGCGAGCTACGATTGAAGAACTCAATGAACACATTGCGGAAAAAGGTATCAGGTTGCTGGATCCGTTTGGGTTCAATAATACCTACGCGATTGTGGTCAGACGCGAGGTGGCTGAAAAATATGCTTTGCGCAACATAGGGGATCTCGTCGAGGCGCGTGATCTCAAGGTGGTGGTAAGCCATGAATTTCTGCAACGGGAGGATGGGTGGCCGGGGCTTGCAGCAGAGTATGGATTACGTGCACGGGTTGTCGGAATGGAACACGGGCTCGCATACCAGGCACTCAATGACGGAGAGATCGATGTCACGGATGCGTACTCGACGGACGGTGAACTGCAAAGGTACGATCTGACCATTCTCGAAGACGACAAAGGTTTTTTCCCCGAGTATTTCGCTGCTCCCTTGATTCGCGAAGACTTGCCTCGCCGCGCGGTCATCGTGCTCGGGAAACTCGCCGGCCTCCTTGACAACGCCCGGATGCAGACGATGAACTCCGAGGTCGTATTCGGTAAGCGTAGTTTTGCGGACGTTGCCAACGAATTTCTGGTAAGTAAAGGTTTGGCTAGTGATCGCCGGGTGGTAGATACGATGTGGTCGAATCTGCTGCGTAATACGCTGCAACATCTGAAGCTGACTGGTATCGCGCTTGCAGCGGCCATACTGGTAGGAGTGTTCGCGAGTTTAGCGGTATTTAGAAACACTGCATTGTCGCGTGGACTGATCTACTTCAGCGGTTTGTTGCAGACAGTTCCCTCCATCGCGCTGTTGGCGCTGATGATCCCGTTTTTCGGAATTGGCATGTATCCGGCCATCGTTGCGTTGTTTCTCTACTCGCTATTACCCATCTTGAGAAACACCATTACGGCATTGACGACTCTGGATCCGACGCTGATTCGAGTGGCAATTGCGATGGGTTTATCGAATCGGGAACAACTCCGCTACGTATACCTGCCACTCTCGTTGCCGAGCATGTTGGCGGGGATTCGAACCGCTGCGGTGATCAGTATCGGAACGGCGACGCTTGCCGCATTCATCGGAGCGGGTGGACTGGGTGATCCAATAGTTACCGGACTTGCGCTGAACGACGTCGGGTTGATACTGCAGGGAGCCGTACCGGCCGCGCTGCTTGCAATCGTTACCGAACTCGTTTTTGAACTCATCGAGCGCCTGGTGTTACCGGGTCATCTGCGGGTCGAGGCGGCCGGCTGACTATCTACTGCCTTAACCATCCTTCCTGTTCAGGTACGCGTCGTATGAGGCAACTTCCGGGTCGAAGTCGATGTCCATGGGTGGATCGGCATAGATACCCACATACCACGTTCGATGTCCTGCGATCGGGGTTGCCGTAAGCAGGTTGTCCTCCCACGGAAAGGTTTCGTCACCAAAATAGTGAGCCGGCGAGTCGCCATCGAACACGCCGAGCCGTTCCTTCTTGCCGATTGCCTCAAGCACTTCTGCTGGAGCATCGAACTTGGCCGCGTAGTCTCGTTGTGCCGCCATCTGCGCGTCATCCAGGATGATCACGCGCAGCATGGAACCGTTCCCACGTAGCAGCAGAAACCCCGGCGGCTCCGTAACGAAGTAGTATTCCACGACCCGTTCGCTTTCCAGGAGCGCTTGAAACCAAACCGCGATGGCCTCGTCTACAAGAAATCCGGGAGGGTTGATCGCGAGCGAACTTTGCAACGGCGCACGGTACTGGCTGAAATATTCCTGCTCGAGTTCGTTGACGAAGTTGATGATGGTAGCCAGGGCATCGGGGTGGTTTTTCGGGATAAAGCGATGAATGAGCCCGGCGTTGAATGCTTCCACGGCAACCTTTTCATCTGCAACACCGGTCAACATGATCTTCTTGATGTTGGGATCGGTTACCCGGGCGCAGAAATCCAAACCGTTGACGTAGGGCATGGAGTAGTCGACGACAACGACCGAAATCTGCCGGAACCGCTCGCGAAAGTTGATCTCCTGTTCTATCAGATTGAAATTTACGTGAATGAGGGACTGGTTCGCGTCATCCATGGAAAGGCAACGTTCGGCCAGGGGTGCCCGGGGTGGTTTTTCGTTGAGGTAGGCGAGTGCGTCGATCGGGTCGATGAAAGTTCGGTATGCCCAGTTGGCCGGGAGATCGAGATCAAGACTATGGAGAAACGATTCATTATCGTCGACGAAACAGATGGTAGTCGGGTGAAAGTAGGGTGCAAGTTTTATCTCGGTCATGATTCTTGAGTTGCTCAATTCAGCAGATTCAGTAGTGCAGCCCGCTTGACTGCACCTAAACGCCTGTAGGTTCGAATCAGCTGCTCTTCTTCGGTGGTCAGGTTTCGCTTGAACATTTGCTCCAGTTGATAATGCATGGGTGGCTCTATTTCTCTCTCGGACGCGTCGTCCGGGATGCCGCGGAACGATTGTTGTAGTCGCGCGACGATTTCGGAATTCATGCTACGCCGGTAATGTCTCGCAGCTTCGGCGATGTGGTTTTTCATGTCTGTGGGAAGACGCACGACAAATCTGTAGGGTTTTTCTTTCATCGTTGGTAACCTTCGAGTTAGGCGATTTGCGTTACTTTTTTTGTTCTCTCTATTTTTTTGTTTTCTTGGACGATGACTTTATTGTCTTGTTGCGAATGTAGCGCTCTATTGGAACGGTAACAAGAGATGTCAAAGTGACATCAGAATAGGACTTGTGAGTAAATATGCAGTCTCGAGCACTCCTTCAACTTGATATTTGCGCGAACGCAGTGGGAACGCCGTGCGGGTTGCCTTGTCAGCGTTCATGGTCTACGTTGCGCCTCTTCCCCTTTGTGACAGGGACTATGGCCATTTCCAGCGAGGACGCGAGGCACAATCCTGGATTGCGCTCGGGCCAATCTAAGATTGGCCCCCTTGCCTCTCTTATCGAAAGAGGCGCTGACGAGACACCTGTTTCCACTGCTCCGGGTAATAAGAGTCGAGTGAGTGCTAACTGAGAACAACATCAGGTTGGCCGCAACGGTCCTGCTCATGAGAGACGGGGCGCGAGGCCCTGAAGTGTTCATGGTGCAGCGACCGCGGACGGGCGATTTTCCTGATCTTCATGTTTTCCCCGGCGGCAAGGTGGATGAGCAGGACTTCCTTCGGGAACATGCCGCAGGACTGGATGACGACGAAGCCAGTCGCATGATCGGGGTTGATGGTGGCGGTCTGCGTTACTGGGTCGCAGCAATACGTGAGTGTTTCGAGGAGTGTGGCGTATTGCTTGCTACGCGTGGCGGTGAACCTGTGGTACTCGAAGATACCAGCGATTCGGAACGGTTCGAGGCGTATCGGCACGCGCTGATTAGCGGCGAACTCAGCATGGAAGCTTTTTGTAAGGCGGAGAACCTCGAGCTCTCGTGTGACCGACTCACCTATTTCAGCCACTGGATCACCCCTGAGACGGCACCGCGACGATTCGATACTCGGTTTTTCATCACCAGGATGCCAGACGGTCAGGTGACTCTGGCCCACGTGGGGGAAACCGCCGATGATGTCTGGGTTGTGCCGAACGATGCGTTGGCTGAATACCGTGCTGGACATTGGCAAATGATCTCGCCAACGCTCACGACGCTTGCAAGTATTGCGGAATATCAGAGTGTTGATGAGATGCTCGCGGATGTTGCTCGCGAAGGTCACCTCGACGAACTGACCGATGAGATGCGTACACAGGGAATGTACCCTCTTAGATAGTTCCTGTTCAAAATGCTTGTATTTTGGGCTGGGGCTAGCGTGCGGTGCATGGACGCACCACCGCATACGCGCCTTTTCCGAAGGAAAATGCGAGGTTTGTGTAGCAAACCGACGGAGGAAAATTCGCAGGATGCGAATTTCCGGACAGGAACTAGATAGTTCGGAGATCACCCGCAGGATGGCTCGTATATTGTCTGTCGAAAACCTGAGTAAACGGTTTTTGGACGGAAACCAGGAAAGGGTCGTATTGGACGATATTTCCTTTGTCGTCGATTCCGGGAAGGCGCTGGCAGTATGCGGCCCAAGCGGTTGCGGGAAATCTACGTTGTTGAACCTGATCGCCGGGATATTGGAACCCGACATCGGTCGTGTCGTGCTCAATGTTGGTTCGGATGAGATTGACTATGCAAGTCTGTCCGTCTCTGAAAAAACTCAGATCCGTCGCAAACATCTCGGCTATGTTTTTCAGTTTTTTAATCTTGTGCCGACGTTGACCGTTCGTGAAAACGTTCTATTGCCGCTGGAGCTGAACGGTTACGAGCATCTTGCTAAAGCGAGCCTCGATAGGCTTGCGGCCCTGGGGCTTGCTGACCGCGAGGATGATTTCCCGGAAAGCCTTTCCGCGGGTGAGCGCCAGCGTACCGCCATTGCCAGGGCACTTGCCCACGAGCCCGTGCTGGTACTTGCCGATGAACCGACCGGTAACCTTGACGCGGGAAACGCCGAAACGGTTGCGCAACTACTTTGGCGCGAAGTGCACGCTCTGGGCGGAGGATTGGTGATCGCCACCCACAATGAATCCATCGCCTCCCTGGCGGATCAAGTTTTGCGGTTGAATCGTTGAGACTGTTGGGTTTGAGTCAACTACGGTTCCTGACTCGGACACCGTGGAGTACCTTGACCGTGCTTTTGGGGTTGACCCTTGGAGTTGCATCCGTCGTCGCGGTACATAAGATCAGCCAGGCCGTGAGCAATTCCCTGGAGGCGGCAACTCCGCCCCATCTTGCCGGCTTCACCCATCTGCTCGACAAAGACACGCTCGAAAGCCGCGATTACTTTGCGCTGAGAACGGCATGGCGCCATGGGGAGATGGAGAGCGTCCGGAACATGCTCCCGATCGTTGAAGGCCATGTAGTGATCGCGGGGAAACGTGTACGGGTATTCGCCACAGACTGGTTTACGGTCGTGCCACAGTTGTCGACCAGTGAACCGGATGGCGATCGTGGTGGCGAATATTTTGCTACTCGTCCCTATTCAGATCCCGTGGTTGTTGCCGATCGGAGCCTGGGGTTTGCGGTTTCGAACTCGGTGATCATCAACGAGCAAACATATCGAGTCGCAGCGGTGGTAAACAGCGGGATGGGTGCTGCACTGTTTACCGACATCGGTACAGCCCAGACGCTTTTAGCGCTCGAAGCTGAGCACCTTGACTATATTGGCGTGGCCGTCGACCAGCCGTTTGCCAAACTGCTCGAAATTCTTGACGAAGTGCTCCCAGGTATTTCTGCCGGGTTCGAGTGGAACCGGGAAGGTTGGGTCCCTGCAGGTTGGCAGGTACGCTCCGTAGACGCGGAGCTTCCAAGCATCAGCTTTGCTCGTTCGGTGTTGTTCAATCTCGGCGCGTTAGGTTCCCTTGCAATGCTGGTTGCCTGGTTTTTGATCTACCAGGTTGCGGTTATCTGGTTGCGTCGCCGTCGGATCATGATGGACCGTTTGCATATGATGGGTGTTCGGCTCGATGAACTGCGCCGCGGATTTCTGACCACCATGATGGCGCTCGGCATCCTGGCGACATTGATGGGTTTGTTCCTCGGTACGTTATTGGCTCACCTTTTGAGCCAGATTTCCACGGCCGGTTTAGGCGTGCAGGGAACCGATCTCGCGTTGGGACCCTGGGTATTGATCAAGGCTGCCGTGTCGGGCATAGGCATTTGTCTGCTCGCGGGGCTGGTAGCGTTCGAACGGGAGTGGTCGGTGACCGATCATCGACGGATACCTGTTGGTTATGTGGGAGGGGGTTTGCTCCTGGTTGCCATTGTTGGCACGCTTGTCGAAGAGACGGGACTGGCAGGAGGCTTTGCGGCGATCCTGGCAGTTTGTCTGGTCACGGTTTCGCTGACTCGACCTTTGCTGATCAAGTTTCGACAAATTGCGAGTCGACTACCGGGCTCGTTGTTGACCCGGCTTGGCTTGCGGGAAGTCAGTTGGCACCCCGGAGACCTGAGCATTGCGACGGGTGCGCTGGCATTGGCGATCGCAACCAGTATTGGGATTGGTCTGATGGTGGATAGCTTTCGTAGCGATTTCTCGTTGATGCTCAAGCAGCGACTGGCGCATGACCTGTTTGTAACGAGTGCGCGAAGAGATCTCAGGGATGTAGCCCGTTGGCTGGAGGCGCGTACCGATGTATTGGAAGTGCAGCTGTATGGGCGCACACCGGTTCGAGTCGGAGGGCGGCCGGTAGAACTTGGTTACACCGATTTCACATCGCAGGAAGCCGGGCGCTATGGATTTTATCGTCGGCTGGAACCTGACGAGGCCATGGTAAGCGAAAGGTTTGCTGTCGAGTTCGGTACCCAGGAAGGGGATCGGATAGAGCTTGCAAACACCTCCGTCGAGGTTGTGCATGTCTTTTCGGGTTTTGGTGACATACGCGCTCGATTGTTGGTCGACTCGGGTTCGACTGCTGCGCGTGACGAGCCGCAGATATTCGACCGGCTCAGCATCAATGCCAAAAATATTGGTTCGCTGACTCTTGCGTTGACGGAACGTTTTCCGGAACTTGAATTGCAACCCCGGGTGGGGATGAGGGAATTTGCGCTCGCTATTTTTGATCGGACGTTTGCCATTACCGGCTCCCTGACCCTGGTTGCTCTTGTGGTTGCCGTTATCGGGCTTTACAACGCACTGCTGGCCATGCGTCTGAATAGCGAGAACACGGCGAAGCTGCTCACGGCGTTGGGTGTCGCATCTGCCGAACTACGTCGATTGGCGTTGATGCGCGCGCTGTGTGTGGGCCTTCTCGCCATCCTCCTTGCTATCCCCCTGGGCGTTGCGATGGCATGGTTGTTGTGCAACGTAATCAACCCCCGCGCTTTCGGTTGGAGCCTCAACCTGCAGCTGGCCCCGACAGAAATTCTGGTTCCGCTGGTCTGGGGGCTTGTCGCTGCCTTGCTTGCCGGTTGGTTGCCGGTACCGCGCGAAGCGCTGAACGATGAACAGTAGATCATGGATTTTGCCCGCTGGTTCCCTGAGGGTTTGCGGGATTTTCACCATTCTTGTGGCGTTAGCCGGGTGTGAATCTGAATCTGTCGCGAAAAGCAATCTCCCATTGTTACGTCTTGGTTCTGTTTTGGGTGAAACGAGCGAAACGTTTTCTCGGGCGCAGAAGATACGCGAGTTTCATTTTCCAGCTGATCATGGTTCCCACGACAGCTTCCGCAGCGAGTGGTGGTATCTGACCGTCATGCTCGATGACGAAACCGGCTCGGAATTCGGCGTTCAGTTCACCGTGTTTCGACAGGCATTGAAGGCGCAAGAGGTGTCCTCAAACCCCTGGCAGTCGGTGCAGATATTCCTTGGACATCTGGCGTTGACAGACGTTGATAGTGGATCCCATCGAGAGTTTCAGCGGGTAGCGAGAGGCCACCCCGAGCTTGCCGGGATCAGCACGAGGCCGTTTGCGGTTTGGCTGGATGGTTGGCGGCTGCACGCGATGAATGAGTCGTTTACCCGGCTCGAACTTGACGCCCGTAGCGACGCATTTCGCGTTCGCCTGGATCTGCGAGCTGTCAAACCCGTGGTTCTGCAGGGAGATCGAGGGTTGAGCCGTAAGGGACCTGATCAGGCTTCCTATTATTATTCGATGCCTCGATTCACCGTCAGCGGCGAACTCTGGATCGACGAGCATTTGCACACCGTGACGGGCAGTGCCTGGTTCGATCATGAGTGGAGCACGAGCGTGCTGGGGCCTGAGCTTGCTGGATGGGATTGGTTTGCACTGCATTTTGACGATGGGTCAGACGTCATGGTGTTTCGCTTGCGGCACAAAGATGGGCAGCGAGATCCGAATGACCAAGGTGTGCGGGTGGCAGCTGACGGTACAAGCAGGCTCCTGTCGGCGGAGGATTATCGACTGACACCGTTGACATTCTGGCGGGACAGTCACGGCGTGGAGTGGCCGATTCGTTGGCAGCTCGAACTCGACGACGAGCGGCTGACAATCCAGGCGGCACTCGAGGATCAGCGTATGGATACCGCGCTCGTTTACTGGGAAGGTTTGGTGCACGTTCACGATGACGCAGGCACCCAGGTAGGGCGGGGATACATGGAACTTACCGGATATCGGTAGCGAGCTTTCGCGTAGCTTTGTTGATGCTCGCGTAGTGACCGCAGGTACTTGTGCAACCATCTCTTGCATTTCTCTGCGTAAGAATCCTTCCTTCGCGGCTGCAGATGGATCCTATCCGGGCGGCGCATTTTTTCAGCTCCCCTGCAGTGATTGCCTGAGCTGCTACAGTCCTCTCGAGAGCCATAGCATTTCGTTCTGATCGCTTTCGATTGTTGAGAGGCAATCGAAGTGAGTATTCAAACCGAGTTCTGAGAGCCATACCCCAAAATCCCGCTTGAAAACAACCCCGGCTCACATTGGATTCGTGAGCTGCGTTGCATATCGGAAAAGGATTTCCGCAATTGTCGATACCGTCACAGGATCTATCGCTAGTCCGTCTGAAACTCCAGGTCTGTAGTACTCCAGCCGC
>Ga0114949_10000548_pt1 | contig 20548 bp, 15 predicted proteins | sample N074metaG_FD_83505 | JGI IMG/M metagenome (GOLD analysis project Ga0114949, IMG submission 83505) | Deep subsurface microbial communities from Kermadec Trench to uncover new lineages of life (NeLLi) - N074 metaG | ecosystem: Environmental > Aquatic > Marine > Ocean trench > Sediment | place...
TCTAAACAGAAAGTTGAAACCTGAAGACGTTAATCCATAGCGTAATTTTCCTTCAAGCGGACTGTTTGTCAAATCAGAAAGAATAGGAAATCTTCCGTTATAATTATCAGAACACTGAGGGTCAAACGCGATTTGCCAATCAAACTCCGTATACGTGCCGTTCTTTTTTACAAAAAACTTCACAAAGATATTCCAGTGATCGCTGTTCTGCTGATAATATAAAGTGTCATCAGCATATTCACCATTTAATATTTCACTGTTCAATACATAATTCAGGCAGGTGTAGGGGAACTCATACGGTGGGAGCGTATCATACGCGGTATGAAATCGATCCGAATATGTTAACAAAGTTCCATCAGGTTTAAAATTATACCACACTGGATTATAAGGAGGTTCATTTTCATTTGTCGAAAGACCTAAATCCCCATTTCCGTCTCTAAATTTTATTGTTAAGATTAAGGAGTCCGGAAGGTTTTCAATATCCTTAAAAATGATGTTAGAATATTCTATCGATGGTTCGATTGGAAATTCGGGTGGTGTATAACACGCTGACAGGGCTACGAGAGATACAATTGAAATTACATGTATGTTTAATTTCATTCTGCTTAAAGTGATCAACATATATTTATGCAAATTTACGCTATGTAAACATAACGTATGACCAATTTCAAATATTTTCAAGATCAATTAAAAAACCTCAATCAAGGTGATTTTGATTCATTTGCTATGGAATTGTTTCATTTTCAGGCAGTAAATAATCCTGTTTATGCTAACTATTTAAAATTCCTTAAGATTGATCATCTGGTAATCAATTCAATTATTGAAATTCCATTTTTACCCATATCTTTTTTTAAAAAATTGGAAGTGAAATCAGGAGACTGGGAACCGGAAGTAACATTTGAAAGCAGTGGCACAACATCTAAAACAAGAAGCCGGCACTATCTAAACGACCTGAACTATTACCATCAACATGCCGAGCGATTATTTCAAAATGAGTTTGGAAACCTAAGCGGCCACATCACGCTGGCACTATTGCCTTCATATCTGGAACGTGCTAATTCATCATTGGTCAGCATGGTTTCATATTTCATTGATAAGAGTAAATCAGGGTCCGGATTTTATCTGGATAATTTTTATGATTTAAAAAGCATAATTGAAGCCAATCAGGGACAAAAAATCATTTTATGGGGAGTTACATTTGCCTTGCTTGAATTTGCTCAATTTGGAACAAATTTAGATGGATGCACGGTGATAGAAACCGGTGGGATGAAGGGAAGAGGACCTGAACTCGTTCGTCAGGATCTTTATGATAGACTCAGAACAGCATTTAGCATAAAGAATATTTACTCTGAATATGGCATGACGGAGTTATTATCACAATCGTACGCCACCAATGGATCATTCAGAAATAGCCTTTCCATGAAAATATTGTTACGGGATGTAAACGATCCCTTTTCATATGTGCTGCAAGGAAAAACCGGGGGCGTGAACGTGATTGATCTCGCAAATATTCATTCTTGTGCCTTTATTGAGACACAGGATTTGGGACGTTATACTTCTGAAACTAACTTTGAAATTGTTGGCAGGTTCGACAATTCTGACGTCCGTGGGTGCAATCTTTTATTAATTGAATGAAAATTGCATTATCTTTGCAATCTAGATGCTCTCTAAGTATCTTGATCTTGATATAGAGAAACTACTGTTTTTTATTTATTAACCAATTAAAGACCCGTTAGTGCAGAATTTCGTAAAATTTAAACCACAGGAAAAAGGGGATTTTTTAAATACTCTTAACCAACGCGTCAATCTATTTTTTAAAGAGACGAAGAAATCAAGAAATGCTGATTGGAGAATGATATTGAAAACCTTTATCATGTTCATGATTTTTTTCGTTCCCTATGGTTTTATTGTGGCGGGTGTTATGGAATCGGGTTGGATGATAGTGTTACTTTACTCCATGATGGGAGTAGGGACAGCTGGTATTGGTCTGGGTGTCATGCACGATGCGGTTCATGGAGCATATTTTAAATCCCCAAAGTTTAACAAGATGATGGGATTGTCAATGTACATGATCGGTGGTAGCGCTATCAATTGGAGAATCCAACATAATGTACTTCACCATACATACACGAACATTGATAGTATGGATGATGATATTACACCTAAATTCATTCTGAGATTTTCCCCGCACACGAAACTACGTGCGTATCATAAATACCAGCATATCTACGCCTGGTTTCTTTACACGTTAACTACACTTTTATGGGTTGTCTCCAAAGACATCGTACAGCTACGTAGTTTTAAGGAACGAGGATTATTGAAAGGACAAGGCGTTAATTATACACGTGCTATGTTATTTGTAGTACTTTCAAAAGTTGTTTATATCTCGTATACATTGGTGTTACCCCTGCTTTTTTCCGGTGTCGGATGGGGGTTCGTCGTTTCTGGATTCATACTTATGCATTTCGTAGCTGGTATCTCATTGGGAGTAATTTTTCAGCCCGCTCATTTAACCGAGGAAGTTGCTTTCCCTCTTCCCAATGAAGACCACAAGATTGAAAAAAGTTGGGCAGAACATCAAATGTTTACTACCTCAAATTTTGCCAACGAAAACAAAATCGTCACATGGTTTGCAGGAGGTCTTAATTACCAGATAGAACACCATTTATACCCAAGGGTATGTCATGTACACTACAAGGCTATTTCAAAAATAGTACGTGAAACTGCAGCTGAATTTAAGTTACCCTACATTGCAAATGAAACTTTTATTGGAGCGCTAAAATCGCATTCACGCACCTTGCATTATTTGGGTACTCACTCGTGATAACCTGACCTGATTAGAGATATTTTTTTGTATCTGTCTCGGTAATCTTATTATCTGACATAATTACCAATCGTTCAATTACATTGCGTAATTCCCTTATGTTGCCAGACCAATCGTGCTTTTGCAATGTTTTAACAGCACCGGATTCAATTGATTTTGGTTTTGTTCCATATTCATTGCCAATATCTTCCAGAAATTTATCTACCAGCAATGGAATATCTTCCTTTCGTTCGTTAAGTGAAGGTACATTAATGATAATTACACTTAATCTGTGAAACAGGTCTTCCCGGAAATTACCTTTTTCAATTTCATCCTTCAAATTCTTATTGGTTGCGGCAAGCACTCTCACATCTACTAGTATGGATTTATCAGCGCCAACCCTTGATATTTTCCCGTCCTGAAGTACCCGTAATACTTTGGCTTGCGCCTTTAGGCTCATGTCGCCAATCTCATCCAGAAAAATTGTACCACCTTCAGCCTGCTCAAATTTGCCAATCCTTTGCTTTATAGCCGAAGTAAAAGAGCCTTTTTCGTGCCCGAATAATTCGCTTTCAATTAGATCTGCAGGAATAGCCGCACAATTTACGTCTACGATTGGGAACTGAGCTCTTGCACTTTTTTCATGCAGCCAACGTGCCACAAGCTCCTTACCAGATCCATTTGGTCCATTAATCAAGACACGGGCATCAGTTGGGGCAACTTTCTCAATTATTTCTTTGACCTCAAGTATTGATTTTGATTGACCAATCATGTCGTATTTCCTTGAAACTTTTTTCTTAAGTACACGGGTCTCTTTCACCAGTTTGTCTTTGTCTATTGCATTTTTCAAACTGATCAGCAAACGGTTGAGATCCGGTGGTTTCTCTAAAAAATCATACGCACCCTTTTTGGTGGCCTCCACAGCTGTTTCTATGGTTCCATGAGCGGAAATCATGATAAATGGTGTATCAACGCCTGATTTTGTAGCTTTTTCCAATACTTCCATGCCATCCATCTTAGGCATCCTGATATCGCATAATACAATGTCGAAGTTGTTTGACAACAACATTTTCAGGCCTTTTTCTCCATCTGAAGCCTCTTCAACCAAGAATTTTTCATATTCAAGGATTTCCTTAAGGGTTATTCGTATGCTGGCCTCATCATCTATAATTAATACTTTTTTCATTCCATCTAATTGAAAAGGATCACTTCAGGGCTTCCTGAAGTAATACAATCGTGTTGATAATATTTCCCTGTTATTTCGTCACCGAAATTATAAAACAAAATAAAAAACAGGTCTGTAAGCCGGGTTCTGTCCCCATAGCAGGAAGCGCAAGCACTTCCACTTTGGGGTCTTATCATTTATCTGGTCCTTTTGTCACCAAAAGGATCAAGCAGCCTACCCGTATTGTCTCCCCGAAGGGAATGGGCGAGCAGCCCATACAATACCTATTTGGCCTTACAACCCACAAGGTTTACCTAGCTTTTGATGTCACCATCAAAACTGGTGAGCTCTTACCTCACCTTTTCACCTTTACCCAAAAGTAGAAGCGCAAGCGCCTCACTTCGTGGAAGTTTATTTTCTGTGGCACTATCTGTCCCTGTTGCAGAAACGCAAGCGTTTTGCTGCAGGGCCTTCCCGTTAAGAAGTGCGGTGCTCTTTGTTGCCCGGACTTTCCTCACCGCAGTAGTAGCGCAAGCGCCTAACTGCGGAGCGATAAGACGACCTGTTTGTTCAAAATAAATAAAAATTATTCCAAAGTGCTAGTTTACGTCCTGGCCAGTGAGCTTAAACTCCCATTTGTCGGCAACTTTCCCAACTTCGGACAGCATTTTAGCAATGCCTGCTGGTTCTGACCCGGGCAATGAACGCCCCGTAACAAACAACGTATCATTTTCCAGTTCAAGACGTGCATATTTATGAGTGGAATTTTCCAGCATCAACTCCTTATATGGTATCTCATTCCCCAGTTCACATGATTTCGTATTGAACTTAATACCATATTCATCTTCATCATGGGCGAAAACAGTTTGAAACCGATGCTCATCAATTGGAACAATTATCACAGTGGTTTTATCATCATATTCCGAAAAAGTCCCATTGATTATTTCTGATGCTTCCTGCATTTGTGTTTTAAAATCCATTTTTGTGGTATTTATAATAATATTAATTTACAAAATATTTTATTCATAATGGGTTTAATCTAAAAATGTAATGGATGGAAGATAACGCCATCTACTTTATTAAATTCAACTGCCGGTGCCGGGAGGCGAATCATATTCACAAAGAACAACATTGTATTAACAAGCTTTGATTTTGAGCGAATATGGGAAATATCAATATCAATTCCGAGATAAAACTGTCGATAAGACTCGTACGGAAAATTTTCGCTTGGCGTTCCATTGGCATTTACCATATTGTTTACACCATAACCCAAGGCAAAGTTTAACCATTTTGGTTTCATATGAACCAATTTATACATGTCAAAGGACAGCCAATAGGTTTGTCCATTATAATCCTTTAACCATTGTTCCTGGCCATTTTTCCCCAACACATCAGGCCTGTATTGAGCAATTCCTGAACGAGAGTAAGAGTATTTCATATGAATTCGAACATCGTCCCAAAGTAAAGACTGTCCTAAAAATAAACCTGCACCCAGGGCGTCAGCTAAAATATCCGAGGAAGAAGCACCGTATTGGCTGGAATAACCATCAAGCAGTTCAATAGGTATCATTAGTCCAAAGCCCATTATACTTCCCCAAATTGCAGATTTGCTTGAATTTATCCCTGACCACTCAAATCCTTTTGTTAAAGTTCTGCTTAGTTGAAATGCAGAAAACATATGGCCCAATTTGTCCATTTGCTTCCATTCCCTGCTATCATTAAAAAAGTGAAAATCCTCTTTTGGAAAGTCATTGTACCAGGCCTGATCAAGTGCAACTAAGGTAACAGTGTAAGCAGCCCCTGTTCCAATTAGAAACGTGTGTAACCTTTTCTTATTGATAGAATCGGCTGAGTCAGGCACCTGGGAAAACCCAGGCAACAGGGCGCCTGCCAATATGAAACAAAGTGTAAATCGTATGGTATTAATTGTCCACATGCGTATTTTTCTTCTTCAGCCGGGTAGAAGGATCACTTTCAGTTTCAGCCTTTTGCTTTTTTTTCCTGGCCGAGCGAAATATCTCACTTATCTCATCATAGCTTTGGGTATAAAGTAAACTAACACCTCCCTGAATGGCCATGTAATCGTAGGCACTTGATTGGTTCAACGTATTGTAGTTTGTTTCCTGGAATAATTTTATTCTTAAGTTACCGTTTTCTGTTAACATATATTCGACGGACCAGTCTCCGATTATACTTGCCACATTGGTTTCATTTTGAGGATCCGTAAATCCTCCATCCCTCGTAACACGTAATCTTCCTTCCATAAAAGTATAAGATAATCGCATTTGGAACGTATTAAAAGATTCGGCTGATAGCTCCCCCAGGTCTAAATTTATTTCAAGATTTTCATCAACCTGGCTTATCCAATAACTTAATTGATTTGAAACAAATTCACTCACTGATCTTCCAATAGAACCACCGGTATTTATGTTTTTTTCCGCAAACTGTCTCATGATAATCAGGCTGAATACTTGTTTCTGGAGTTCTTGTTGATTTATTTCCCATTCTGATTTTATTGCCGTCATTTCAGTTTCCAGATTCACTGTTGTACCCTGATAAGTGAATGAATTAGGATAATCATCAAGAGTTATATCAAAATTTATTATTGGGGATAAAAGTGGACCTTTCAGATCCAGCAATACCGAAGTAGGATATCGACGCCTGATTTCCGGGGCATTGCGGTAGGCAGTATCAAGTAACGGTGAAACAGAAGACATAAGGTCATAAGATGCTTCAATATCAAGGTTTCCACCGTATGGATCACCAAGCCAGGTGATGGTACTATTGGGAAGAATTGTAAATTCCTTATTTACAATATTATACAATGTGAAATTATAGCCACCCTCCTCAATCGTGTAATCACCAAACATGGTAAATTCTCCCTGGGCATCGAAATTCAAATTTAAATGGCCGTTTCCACGACCTCGAATAATATCACCAGCAGTTAAATCAAAAATTAATTCAATGTAAGCATCCCTGGTCATTTCAAGATCCAATTTAAAATCCAGGCCCTTCAAAGTTCCAATTGTTTGCTCTTCTTCCACAAGCTGGCTTTCTTCAGAGAAACTTATAAATCGAATAAACTCTTCAGTATTCACATCAGAGCTACCTCCTAAAGGAATAAACATTCTTGTATTGGCTGATGTTGTTGCTGTGACATCAATGGATAAGTTGGCGGGATATCCACGAATTTGAAGCTGCCCCGACCCTCGTGCATTTCCATAAAACAAATCATTGTCCTTCAAGGAAGTATTAAGCACAAGAAAATCAGTAAAATTTCCATCAAAGTCCAGGTAAATATTATTAACATCATCTATTCTGAACGCACCATTTATGAAAGCAAGATTCCCATTTATATCAGTTAATTGTGCATTGTTTAATAAAATGGAATTTCCGTTCATTGAAATATCTGAAGTGAAGGCATAACTTGTGTTTAAATAATTTATTTTAAAAGAACCTTCCTTTATCTCTCCTGTTCCTTTAAATTCCGGTTTTAGTAACTCTCCAAAAACGGTAAAGTTGCCATCAATGTATCCCTTAAATTCAGAAAAGTAACTGTTTACGAAAGGCTCAATTATATCTACGTTTGCATTTTTAAGCTGTGCATCTAAATTCAGCCCCTTTTCAATTCCTGGAAAATATTCACCTTTGACATCTATAATTTTTTGACCTTCCCGATCTATCTCAAATACAAGATCAAATTTTTCCTGGTCATTTACCCACAAGGTTTTGTTATCCAAATTACCAATCATAAACCCGTTCACTGAAAGAGAGTCAACTTGCAGATCTGTTTCAAAAAATAACTCTTTGTAATAATCCTTAATCTGAAAGTAACCTGTTGAGATACCCTCCAACGGTCTGCTGAGGATTGGATTGAAATTCGATAACTGAAACTTTTCCAGATTCAGCCTCAATGGTTGCTCCGGATCTTCAGAAATAGCCCCATTAACAACCATTGATTCATTCTTATTCCTGAACCCAAATTCCTGAAATCCTATTTCTTTATTGGCAATCGTAATAGTATTTTCAGGAATTATATCCCATTTGATGCTGAGCAGCTGAAGATCTGAATTATTAAATTTGATCACTGTCAAATCCTGAAGAAATACGACACTACCATATAAATCAACGTAAGAATCGATGTTTTCTTTTTCAATCATGAAATTAAAATCAATGTTATTCCGATCCCAAATAGCTTCTGCGCGCAATCCCTGGGTATTTGCTTCATCGCCTAAGGACTGATTCTCGGAAGAAATATATATGCTGGCCAGTACATTGCTACTATCTGCAATTTTTGAGGCGTTGATGTCTATAACATTATCTATAAAGGTGTATTGTCCTAATTTTAATGTATCAATATTGGAATTTACCTGGAGGATTGAAGTGAATCCATTTGAGTAGCTTGCTTCAAGAGTTATATGTTTATTAAGCGAATTGTTTGGAGCAAACATTTGTAATATCGGATTAATGTCCTCAATTGAAATGTCCATATCAACATCATAAGGTCGTTTATTATTAATTCTTGGAGAATTGTAATAGGTGTTAAGTGCCTGGAAATCATTTTCAATATTTAATTTATATTCTTTGTACAATCGGGAAAAATCCTGGTACACCCACGAATACTCGTAGGATCCCTTCATTGTAAGATTTATAAAATCCGATCTTACCTTAAATAAATTGAATCCTGGTTCTTTAGTAGATACCAAATGCACATTTCCAATAGGCAGCTGTGCTGTATCATACGTTAGAAACATATTTTTCATGACCACTTCACCTTTCAAACTGTCAAGTTCCAGTCCTGTTACATCTATATCTATCGTTCCTGTTAAAGCAGCTGGTAACCTGGTAATGTTTAGTTTCTCAAATTCAAGTGTATCAATCGAAATAGCCAAATTGATTCTATCAATCCGTTCCCGGAGGTCTACAAATCCTGATGCTTCTACTTTTAAAAATGGATCATTGATTGACAATGATCCTTCAAATACTTCAGATGCAAAACGTGCATCAGTGGATATGTTAGTGATGTCATAATTGTTGATACCTAATCTGGATATTTCCCCAACCAATACAAAATCCGCATTTTCCAAAGTCAATCCGTTCCCTTTGATCTCACCGGTCATATCTATTTTTTGAATTTGATCCAGCTCCGCATATGTACCAAGATCAAAATCTATTGTTGTGAGTTTTCCTACGTATGATGTGTTATCATTGCTTATTTTAATATTGACATCCGTGATTAGTGTGCCAAGGTTGGTTTCGAAATTTCCGAAGGCAACAAAATCTGTTATGAATCCGGTAAAGTTCCCTGAGAAACTGTAGTGGTCTATCCCATTAAGTTTGTCAAGTATAGCCGCACCCAGGTATGGCTCCAGATCCTCATATGAAGCAAATGATTGGCTGAGACGAACGGAGATAAATGTTTCTTCAAACACAGGCAATCCGGAAAAAATCAAGGTACCCCGTATTCGGCCTCCGTTACCAAATGATAAATCTGTGTTTCTCACAGAAAAATCTGTCACATTTCCATTATATATTCCTGAAATCAGGTAAGAATCACTGATATCACGGAACTCTTTGGAAAAAAATGATAAATCCTTCGAGTCAATGAGGCTTTTATCAAGTTTTATATACATATCTACGCTGTCAATAAAATAACTCAGGTTACTCATTTTTGAATAGGAGAATGCTATGCTGTCTTTAATTATGCTCTTACCAATTTTAGCTTCCAGGTTCCCCAAAATCATTTCTTGTTGGTGAATTGTAAAATTTACCTTTAGTTGCTTGATAGGTAGATTTGTCCTGGTTTCTACAGCTTTCAGTCCCGGGGTTGTAAATGAGATTGTATCAGATTGAATAGAAAAATCAAATGCCGTTCCTGAAAGTTCTGCAAGTTTAAAATCATTAATGTCAAAACCGGGATAGTATGTATTATTTGTATGGTTTTTGAAGCTGAATAGTGAGTTTTCAATCTCAATTTCTTTTATTGAAAAGGGGACCTTACGCTTATTGGCAATACGTGCCTTGAGGGTGTCGATAAACATTGTGATGTTTATGGCTTCGTTACTCGCATATTTATATAAATACACCTCTGCATTTTTAACCTGAACTTTGTCTAATTTTCGATACGTTTTGTCAAATATGGAACTGATACTAAAATCTATTTTGACCTCGGGTACATAGATCATTATACTGTCATGAGTATCTGTGATTTGCAATCCCTCAATTTTAAGAACATCAAACCAATTCAGGTTCACGTATTCAATGCTAAACTTAAATCCTGTGAGATCATTCAAATCGGTGGTAACTCTTTGTATCAATGAAGTTTGAATTGATGGTATTCTAAGAAGTGATGTTGCTACAAAAAACAGGAAAAGGAATAAAAGGGAACCCCATAATATTCCTTTCACAAATGCATTTTTAATAACTTGCAGCCTCATTTTAATTTACCGGGTAAATTGTGGTTTTATCCCCACTAGATTACAAAGGTACAGCACAAATATAGAGAAAATGAGAACTGTGATCCTGGGTATTGAATCGTCATGTGATGAAACGGCTGCAGCCGTATGCATAGATGGAAATATTACCAGCAATGTGATTGCAACTCAGCGTGTTCATGAGCAATATGGAGGAGTTGTTCCGGAATTGGCTTCGAGGGCTCATCAACAAAAAATTGTACCTGTTGTGCAGCAGGCTTTTAGTGAGGCAGGGATTTCAGTGAAGGATTTGTCAGGGGTTGGTTTTACCCAGGGCCCTGGATTGCTGGGATCATTGTTAGTTGGCACGTCATTCGCAAAAGGATTGGCATTTTCTCTAAACGTTCCATTATTGCCGGTACATCACATGAAGGCCCATATTCTTGCTCATTTTATCGATCAGCCTTTCCCTGAATTTCCATTTCTGTGCCTGACAGTTAGTGGTGGTCACACACAAATAGTACGAGTTGAGGACTATTTAAGAATGGAGGTTTTGGGCGAAACATCTGATGATGCTGTAGGAGAAGCATTTGATAAGGCTGCTAAGATGTTAGGATTATCATATCCCGGAGGTCCCGAAATAGATCAATTAGCAAAATCAGGAGATTCTCAAAAATTCAGTTTTTCAAAAACCGTTATGCCTGGCCTGGAGTATTCTTTTAGTGGGATAAAAACCTCGATACTCTATTTTTTACGAGATCAAATGAAGGTGAATCCTGATTTCATATCGCAAAATATTCACGACCTGGCTGCTTCTATTCAATTCGCTCTCATCCAAATGTTGCTGGATAAACTAGTTCTGGCAAGTAGCGAAACAGGTATTAAAGAGATAGCAATTGCAGGTGGAGTATCTGCGAACACTCATTTGAGAAATGAGCTGGAGAAGATTGGAATACGGCATCATTGGAAGATTCATATTCCAGAATTTGAATATTGTACCGATAATGCTGCTATGATAGCTATTTCAGCTTATTTTCAGATGAAGAATTCATCAAATAATGAAATAGATTTAGAAGTCCAGGCAATGCCCAGAATGAAGTTTTAATGAAAAATAGTTTGCAAATTGGAGATGCCAGAGAGCATTCTTTTCAGGTAAAAAAAAGTGCGTTTCCGGAATTCTATTCAGGGGTGGTTCACGAAGTATGTTCTACATATTTTCTTGCAAAGAAAATTGAATGGACAACAAGACTGTTTGTTTTGGATATAATTGAAAATGATGAAGAAGGGATCGGAACGATGATCGCTATTGACCATATTTCTCCGGCTTTGTACAATCAGACAGTAAAAATTGTTGCCACGGTTGATTCATTTGAAAGGAATGAATTGAAATGTTCTTTTGAGGCAAGCGTTGATGGAAGGATTGTTGCAAAAGGGCGTACCGGTCAAAAAATTCTGAAAAAGGAAAAATTAAAAACTATATTATCTAGTTTAGGTTCATAATGGCTAAAGTGTCAACAATATCAGCACATACAAATATCAAGAATAAAAAGGCATCCTTTTTATACGAATTATTGGAAAAATTTGTGACAGGAATTATGCTGACTGGGTCAGAGATAAAGTCGATCAGGCAGGGAAAAGCAAGTTTACAAGAGGCGTATTGTGTATTGCATGGAAAAGAGCTGTTTATAAGAAGTATGAATATTTCACGTTACAAAGAAGCTGGGGCAAATAACCATGATCCATTGCGAGAGAGAAAACTATTGTTGAAAAAGCAGGAACTGAAAAAGATCAAAAAAAAGCTTGATGAAAAAGGGTTAACTGTTATTCCGTTAAGATTATTTATAAACGACCGGGGATTGGCCAAGCTTGAAGTATCTCTTGCAAAAGGGAAAAAGGTATTTGATAAACGTAATTCAATAAAAGAGAAAGACCAGAAAAGAGATCTGGACAGGCTCAAAGTATAAGATGAATGACACACACATTGAGCGGGGATTAGCACGAATACCAGTTGTGCCAATGAGGAAATCCTCTTCCCACAGGGAGGAGATGGTCAGCCAGATGTTGTTTGGTGAATGTTATTCTGTGATAGAAGAATCTCCGGATCAAAATTGGTTGAAAATTGTAACATTGTATGATAATTATGAAGGTTGGATTCAGCGTGAGCAGCATCATTTAATCAGCGAAGATTTTTTTGAACAAATAGCGAATACTGAATACAAGATATGTATTGACGTATCTTCCACAATACTGTTCAACAGGCATCATATGAGTATTGTGATGGGGAGTATCCTTCCCATTTCGGTAAATGAATTATTTAAAATGGAAGAGCAGTTGGCATTCAACGGTGAAGCAAAAAGTCTCGGGTTAAGAAGTACCTGGGAACAGGCACGGCCAATTGCTCTGAAGTATATGTATGCTCCTTATTTGTGGGGTGGAAAGACACCGTTTGGGATTGATTGCTCTGGATTTACGCAAATGGTATTTCGAATTTGCGGTTATTTTATTTCACGTGACGCATCACAGCAGGTTCACAATGGAACAGAAATTTCTTTTGATGAATCTAAACCGGGAGATCTTGCATTTTTCTCAAATGAAGGGAAAGTGGACCATGTTGGGATTGTTTTTGAAGATGAACAAATCATCCATGTATCAGGGGAAGTGCGGCTTGACAAGTTGTCAGAAAAGGGTATTATTAATAATGAATCAGAAAAAAATACCCATTCTTTGTACCAATTTAGAAGAATTATCAGATAAAATGCTGAACAGATTGGATTCATACCATGTTATTGGTATAATCACAATAATAATATGTCTATGCATTCCTTGGTTTTAAACTTTGACTTTAGTCCTGTGGGTATTTGCTCAGTAGAGAAAGCATTTGTTTTGATCTATCTGGAAAAGGCAGAAGAGGTGAAAGAATTTGCCGGAAAAGCATTGCATACTATTGACACAGCCTATTCAATGCCTGCAGTAGTAAAATTGAAAAGATATGTAAATGTTCCTTTCAAATCTGTTGAACTTTCACGAGGTAATGTATTTAAACGCGACGGGCACGAGTGTCAATACTGCGGAAGCAAAAAAAATCTTACGCTCGATCACGTTCATCCCAGATCAAAAGGAGGCAGGAGTAATTGGAAAAACCTGGTAACAGCTTGTAAAGAATGCAATGCAAAAAAGGGAGATTTCAGTCTCGAGGAGGTTGGGCTAATGCTAAAAACAAACCCATTTAAACCATCGTATATTATGTTCCTGAGAGATTTTTCAGGATTCGATTTTGAGGAATGGACGCCTTATCTCCTAATGACAGGCTAAAATTTTAGCGTAAATTCAGTAAATTTTTCCGGCTCTGAATCAACAGTAAGTGTACCATTATGCATTTGTATAATTTGTTGAGATAACGCCAGACCAATTCCAGAACCGGTTTTTTTAGTAGTGTAGAACGGGATAAAAATACGCTCTAATGCTTCAGGTTCAATCCCCTGGCCATTGTCTCTTATTTTAATCATAACATTACCCTCTGTATCCGATGAGCCAGTTAACTGAACCGCGGGGTCTTTGTGATCCACGGTGGCTTCAATTGCATTCTTCACCAAATTAATCAACACTTGCTCCATGAGCTCCTCATCAGCCTGGATAATCAGATCTTTGGGAGAGACCTCCCAAATGAAATCAATATTTGCTTTTCTGATTTCTATTTTCAAAAGATTTGCAATGTGTTCTAATAATTCTTCAAGCCTTATTGTGCCGATATTTGGTTCAGGAATCGTAGTATAATCGCGATAGGCATCAATGAATTTTATCAACCCATAACTTCTGCTCTCAATTGTATCAAGCCCATCCTGCAGGTCGTCAACAGATTCTGTATCGAGTTCGAATTTGGACCCCTTTTGCTTCAAATCTTCTACCAGGATATCTTTCAAAGTAGAGGTTAGGGAGGCAATTGGTGTTATGGAATTCATTATTTCATGGCGCAGTACTCTGGTAAGTTTTTGCCAGGCTTCAAGTTCATTTTGTTGGAGTTCCGGTTGGATATTCTGAAGAGTGATTAGTTTAAATGATTTTCCTCTAAGAATTAATTCAGTTGCTCCAATGGCAAGTTGATGTTTAGGGTCAAGCCCTACAAGCCGGTTTCCTCCTGGTTTAATTGATATAAGGTGCTTGTACAAAAGCTCACTTTTCACTTTAATTTCTTCTATATTATGGATTTGTGGACTCCGTAAATATCCTTTTGCAGTGTTATTGATGAGCTCGATTCTTCCACTCTCATCAAATGATAATAATCCTGTACCAATTTGTTGTACTACTGTATTTAAATATTGCCAGTGTTCTTCTTTTTCTGAACGAGCTTTTCTAAATGCTTCCAACACAGCATTAAACTCATTGTTGAGATTTTTAAAGCTGTTCCCCAGATGATGATCAGATGCAAACCCTGATATAAAATCAGAATATCTTACTGATTCCAGGAACCGTGTGAGTTTACGATTTGTGCGTTCCACGTATCTGATGAGTTCTACAAAAACAAGCAAGATCAATACGCCAATAACCAAAGCACTTACAATTTTATCTGAATCCTGAAGAAGGAACACAAATAAAAACACAAACCCTGTTAGAATAAGGATCCTTAAAAATATGCGAAAGCGGAAAGAATTAAATCCCATATTTTTCCAGTCGACGATATAAAGATGAGCGTGTCAGACCAAGTTCGCCCGCAGCCATTGTAATATTTCCATTATATTTTGTCAGAACTTTTCTGATAAGAATTTTTTCAACCTCTTCAAGATGATATTGATCCAACATGATATTGTTTTCATTCCGGTCTTGCGTTTGAGTTAAATTCAAATCTTCAGGTTGCAAAATCGTAGAGCCACTCATGATTACTGCGCGCTCAATAGCATGCTGCAATTCTCTTATGTTTCCCGGCCAATGATATTTTGTCATTCTGGTAAATGCCCCATCGCTTAACTTGTGTACATTTTTTTTATATTTCTGAGAATATATTTTCAGAAAGTGCGTAGCTAACAATGGGATGTCTTCCACGCGCTCTCTCAAGGGTGGTAATTGAACTTCTATTGTATTTATTCTGTAAAGTAGATCTTGCCTGAACCTGTTTTCTTTCACTAAATCATAAATAGGCATATTTGTAGCGCAAATCAACCTGATATCTATCTGCAGTGATTTATTTGAACCTACCCTTGTGATCAATCGGTTTTGCAAAACAGCGAGTAATTTTGCCTGAAGAGGGGTTGATAAGTTTCCAATTTCATCCAGAAAAAGGGTGCCATTGTGGGCGGATTCAAAACGACCTTCCCTGTGATTTTTTGCGTCAGTAAATGCGCCTTTTACATGACCGAATAATTCACTTTCAAATAACGTTTCACTTATAGAACCAAGGTCCACACTTACAAAAGATTTATCAATTCGTGAAGAGCTTTTATGGATAGCTCTGGCTACCAGTTCTTTTCCGGTTCCGTTTTCACCCAGGATGAGCACATTAGCATCTGTATCTGCAACTCTTTCTATGGTTTCAAACACATTTCTAATTGCATCGCTTTGACCAATCAGGTCATAAAACTGGTGATTTAACTGATCGCTTAATTTTTTTTGTTTCATCTTAAGGTTTTCCACTTCATTTCTGGATTCCCTTAATTTCATCGATGAAAAAATGGTGGCAAGAAGTTTTTCGTTTTCCCAGGGTTTCAATACGAAATCTGTAGCACCTTCTTTGATCGCTTTTACTGCCATTTGAACATCTCCATAGGCAGTGATTAACACAACTACAGCCGTAGGGTCGTTTTGTAGAATGATGTCCAACCAATAAAATCCTTCTTTCCCACTGCTCACATCTTTGGTGAAATTCATGTCCAGAAGGATTACATCATACTTTTCGTTATTTATCAGATTAGGGATAGCTTTTGGATTCTTCTCCAGGTCTACCTGTTTTAAATGTCGTTTCAAGTAAATCCTGGCAGCTTTCAGCAGGTCTTCATTATCATCGACAATCAGGATTTTTCCTAATTTTTCCGTTTTATCATTCATTCTTGCATATGTAATTTGTTGGAAGGGCCAACACCTGGAGGTCCCATTTTAAATACTTTATACGGAAGTTGTGAATGAAAGGTAACAATTTTGTTCGAAAATTTTCCAAAATAGAACACCTTGGTGTCCGCCAGCGAACGTGGACGTCCATGATTGAACGAGGTTTTGAAACTTTTTCTTAAAAATTAAACCCTGAGGGGCATATTTACGTTTTGGCACAATGTTAGCCTAGTAAATCCAGAGTACGGAATTATAGTAATAAACTGAATGGATAAGAAGATTAAGAAAAAGAAGTGGACCCCCAAGAGGATTTCAACGATCCTTTTTGGTGTCGTATTCCTGACCTTTGTTGTTTATAACTTTGGATTTGGTGACCGTCGGTCGAAACTGAATGTGGACGCCAATAAGTCAACGATATCCACAGTCACTAAAGGAGAATTTACGGAATTTATTCCTCAAACAGGAAAGATTATTCCAGCAATAACTGTTTACCTGGATGCTATTGAGGGTGGAACAATTAAAAATATTGCTGCTGAAAGTGGAGCCATGGTGGAAAAGGGTGATATAATCATGGAATTGACGAATTTAAATCGTGAACTAAGTGTATTAACCCAGGAAGCAAATTTAAATGAAAGCATTAACAGGGTAAGGCAAACACGATTGCAATTGGGACAAAACGATCTGAGTCAGCAGCAGATCCTCGCTGAAATTGAATATCAGCTGTCAGTTCTCAAACCCCAGTACGCACGCGAAACGGAGATGTTTGAGAAAAATTTGATATCGCGCCAACAATTCGAGCGCACAGAAGAACAATACCGTTACAACCAGAAAAGGAAAAAAATTACTTATCAGGCTTATAAAAACGACAGCTTAGCCAGGGTGCGTCAACTCAAGGAATTGAACGATTCTGAAACCCGAATGATGACAAGTCTTGGGGGTGTGGCAAGAATCCTTGATAACCTGGTAATCCGGGCTCCAATTGGTGGGCAGATAAGTTTTTCTTCCCAATGGCAGGTTGGCCAATCAGTGAATATTACACAACGGCTTGGGCAGGTGGATGTGATCGGTCATTATATTGTGCGATGTCCAATAGACGAATTATATCTGGATAGGATTAGTAAAGGATTGATTGCCACCTATCGAGACTATAAATTAAAAATAACGTATATCTACCCTACCATCACAAATGGAAGATTTGAGGTAGATATGGATTTCGAGGGTGATGTACCTTCCGGAATTGTGCGAGGGCAGTCAATGAGACTTCGGATTGCACTTGGAAAATCTTCCGTACAAATACTGTTACCGGTTGGAGGTTTTTTTAAGGATACCGGAGGAAACTGGGCGTTTGTTGTATCAGAAGATGGAAGTATTGCTGAAAAACGACCAATACGACTTGGAAGAAGAAATACAGAATATTACGAAGTTACCTCAGGTTTGCAACCAGGAGACAGGGTTATTACATCATCGTACGATAACTATGGTGATAACGAGGTGCTCGTTCTTAATTTAGATTGACATTTGAAAACCACATAAAATAAAACATATATCATGCTTAAAATTAAAAAACTAACCAAACTGTATACAACTGATGAAGTTGAAACTACAGCGTTAAACGATATTAACCTGGAGATCAAGGAAGGTGAATTCGTAGCAATTATGGGTCCTTCAGGTTGTGGTAAATCAACCTTATTGAACATATTAGGACTTTTGGATAATCCCTCCGATGGAGAATACTACTTCGGAGAACACGAAGTGTCCAATTATTCAGAGAGACAAAGAGCTCAGTTGCGGAAAGGATCAATAGGATTCGTATTTCAGAGCTTTAACCTTATCGATGAATTGACTGTTTTTGAAAACGTGGAGCTTCCATTATTATACTTAAAAGTGCCTTCATCTGAAAGAAAGGAAAAAGTTGAAGCAGTACTTGAACGTATGAACATCATGCATCGTAGAAATCACTTTCCGCAGCAACTTTCAGGTGGACAGCAGCAGCGAGTAGCGGTCGCAAGAGCAATTGTTGCCAAGCCAAAACTTATCCTTGCAGATGAGCCAACTGGTAATCTTGATTCTACCAATGGTGAAGAAGTGATGAAGCTTCTATCTCAATTGAACGAGGAAGGTACTACCATCATCATGGTGACTCACTCTCCTTACGACGCAAATTATGCACACAGGATTATTAACCTGTTTGATGGGAAAATTGTAACTGAGAATATCAAGGAGCAATTCCACATATAAATATTAATGCCTCAAGGTCAAAAAAGGTCTGCCCTGAAGAAATTGTTTCTTCAGGGTTTTTTTTGCCTGTTTTAAAAACAATTTCATTTTTTTTATCGTATAACCACAAGAGAACTGTGTAATACCTACTACATGAGGCAACCTTTTGATTATCAAATATGTCTTTGTTAAAACCTCAAAATAATTAGATAATGTTAATTAACTACCTGAAAATCACATTCAGAGCTTTAATGAAAAATAAGCTCTTTGTAATTATTAATGTTCTCGGGCTTGGAATCGCCCTTTCATGTTGCATTGTAGCATATTTGAATTGGGACTTCAATGAAAAATTTGATACGAACCATGTTAATGCCAAATCAGTTTACAGGCTGAATTTTGTTCGGATAACGAATGGAAGGCCCATTAAGAACGGGAGTGCGCCAATGCCATTAGCCGAATCAATCAAAGGGAGTATTTCTCAAATTGATAAAGTCTCTCGTGTTTTTCCAACTGGCGGGAATTTCAAAATAGATGACAATCTATTCAGTGCAGGTGTAACAGGTGTTGATCCTGATTTCTTTGAAATATTTTCTTTCAATTTTATTGCCGGGAGTAAGGTGGCAATAAACGACAGATCAAAAATAATCATTAGTTCAGAACTTGTTGAAAAATATTTCCCCGATACGGATCCCATTGGTAAAATTCTAACCTACATCAATGGTGATCAAAAAATTGACCTCATAATTGGAGGCGTATTCGAAAGGCAACCGTTCAACTCCAGCTTCGCAATGGAGGATGCATTTATGCACATGGAAAGTGTTCTGGACTTTGAGGAGATTGATGAAAATAACTGGGCATTTTTTAACACTTCCTTTGTTACGATAAACAATCCCGATGAAGTTGCTGCAATTGAAGAACAGCTACAACAATACGTGGAAATACAAAACAACGCAAAAGAGGACTATAAAGTAAATAACTATTACCTGGATGCTTTTGTAGGAATGGCGGTACGGGACGAGAAAGAAGGCGTTTGGAATTCATGGCTTCATGATAGCTTGCCTGTAGCTGCTGCATCTGCTCCGGGGATCATGGCTATTCTTCTCCTCTTAATAGCTTGTTTCAACTTTACAAACACATCAATTGCTATAGCCAATAGAAGGATAAAAGAAATAGGAATACGGAAAGTGATGGGTTCCAGTAGAAATCAATTGGTTATACAATTTCTTGGAGAGAATTTATTACTCACTTTCATTGCATTAATAGTTGGGCTTCTCCTATCTGAAATTTTGGTCCCAGCTTATAGCCAAATGTGGCCATTCCTCGAAATTTCACTTGACTATATTGAAAATGCCGGACTCATAGGATTTTTGATCATACTACTTCTATTTACCGGATTGGTCGCCGGAAGCTATCCTGCATTCTATGTGAGTGGGTTCCAGCCATCAAGTATTCTCAGAGGAACACTTAAATTGGGAGGAACAAGCAAGTTTACACAGGGTTTGCTAACCCTGCAATTTTCAATTTCATTTATTGCCATTATTTCCGGATTTATTTTTGCACAAAATGCTGATTACCAACAAGATTATGATATTGGGTTTGATATGGAAAAAGTAATTTTTGCTTACGTTGAAGATGAGGATGGATACAATGCAATGAGAAATGAACTTTCGGAGAGCTCATTGATAAATTCTATATCAGGATCATCGCACATGGTAACAAGGTCATGGTATACTGATCCGGTTAAGTTTGAAAGTGAGGAAATGGATGTGACCATTATGAATATTGGTGACGATTATCTTAAAACCATAGGTGCTACAGTAATTGACGGACGCGACTTTATTAAGGATAGCCAATCGGACGTTGAGACTTCTATAATTGTTAATGAAGAGTTGGTGAGAATGTTTGGCTGGCAAA
>Ga0114949_10000549_pt1 | contig 20522 bp, 15 predicted proteins | sample N074metaG_FD_83505 | JGI IMG/M metagenome (GOLD analysis project Ga0114949, IMG submission 83505) | Deep subsurface microbial communities from Kermadec Trench to uncover new lineages of life (NeLLi) - N074 metaG | ecosystem: Environmental > Aquatic > Marine > Ocean trench > Sediment | place...
AAGAATGGCATTGACGGGGCAGCCTTTGTCGACCCTGGTGAGGTGGATGCCGCACCCTCGGTTGCCGTCGCTGCTGCTTCCCCGGTTGCCCCCCCGGTCACCATTGCTGTTGCGCCGCCTGCGCGCAAACCACAGCTACCGACAACGCCCATAGCCAACCTTGGGATGATGCCATGAGGACAATCACTACATTGGATGCCCGCGCACCACGTGGCCGCACGCTGGAGTCTGTGCGCAGCCGGGTGATGGTCACCGTGGTGTTGTTCGTTGTTGCCTTTGCCGCCCTGTCTGTCCGCGTGATTGATCTGGGCCTGACTGCCGAGGCGCGGCAATGGTCAGGTCAAATACAGGGGGTCAAAGACAAATTCCCCGCACGGGCCGACATTATCGACCGCAATGGTGTGTTGTTGGCGACCGACCTGACCACTATCTCGCTGTCGGCGGACCCTCGCGCCGTGACAGAGCCAGAATTGGCCGCTCGGCAAATTGCTGGCGTACTCGAGGGTGTTAATATAGCTGTGCTGACCAAGCGCCTGGGATCAAGTGCATCCTTTGTTTGGCTGAAGCGCAAGATTACCCCAACTGAACAACATGCGGTAAACCAACTGGGCATCCCTGGCCTGGAATTCCGTGAAGAAATCCAGCGGCTTTATCCGCAGGGTAATCTGTTGGCGCATATTGTCGGCTTCAACAATATCGATAATGAAGGCCTTAGCGGCATTGAGCGCGCTTTTGATGAAGAACTGCAGGACCGGGCCGAAACCAACGAGCCGCTGCAATTGTCAGTCGATACGCGCGTGCAACATGCCCTGCACGAAGAACTCAGCGCCGCGATGACCCAGTTTAATGCCGAGGGTGGCGCGGGCATTGTCTTGGATGTGCGCACCGGCGAAGTCGTGGCTATGGTTAGCCTGCCAGACTTTAACCCCAACCACCCCGGCAAAGCCGCCACCGATGCCAAATATATAAATCGGGCAGCCCAGGGTGTCTACGAAATGGGGTCGACCTTCAAGACCTTTACCATGGCCATGGCATTGGAACATGGTATCGCTTCGATGGAAGACTCCTATGACGCGACCCGGCCAATCCACATCGCGCGCTTTACCATCCGCGATGACCACCCCAAGGCGCGCTGGCTTAATCTGCCCGAAATTTACATGTATTCGTCCAATATCGGCAGTGCCAGGATTGCTGTATCTGCGGGTGAAGGCATCCAGAAGGCCTTTATGCAGCGCCTTGGCCTGTTGAACCGCCCTGACTTTGAGCTGTTGGAAACAGGCACACCCATCGTGCCAGAACATTGGCGCGACATTCAATCGATGACTGTGGCCTACGGCCATGGCATTTCCGTGTCCGGCCTGCAACTGGCCAACGGTGTTGCCGCCCTAGTGAATGGTGGCGTGCTGCATCGTCCGACCTTGTTGCTGGTCGACCGCGAAGAACTGGATGACAGCAAGCGCGTTGTCACCGAAGACACCAGCAATAAGATCCGTGGCCTGATGCGCCTGGTGGTCGAGAGGGGCACAGGTCGTAACGCCGATGCGCCGGGCTATCTGATTGGCGGCAAAACCGGCACGGCTGAAAAAAGCGGCTATGGCGGTTATCGCCGCGATGCGTTGATCACGTCCTTTGTAGCGGCCTTCCCCATTACCGACCCGCGCTATGTTGTATTCGTCATGCTGGATGAACCCCACGGCAATGAAGCCACCTACGGATTTGCCTCCGCAGGTTGGACGGCTGCGCCCATCATTCGCAATCTGGTGCCCCGCATCGCGCCATTGCTGGGTGTTGCCCCAACTACTGAAACCAGCCATCCGGTTACACGAGAGTTAATCAAGATGATCTCTCCGGAGGTGCGATCATGAGGCTATCTGATTTGACCGGCAGCAATGGCGGTGCCGCGAAGGTAGAAATCCGGGGCATTTCAGCCGATAGCCGCATGGTCAAACCGGGCTATCTGTTTGCCGCACTCGCGGGCACCAAACAGGCGGGCGCTGACTTTATTGACGATGCGATATCCCATGGTGCTGTGGCCATCCTGACCCAAGCAGGGCTGGAATTGGATCACGGCAAGGCCTTTATGGTGGCCGACCAGAATCCGCGCCGTCGATTGGCGCTGATGGCCGCAAAATTTTACCAACAACAGCCTGAAAAGATTGTCGCCGTCACGGGCACCAATGGCAAAAGTTCGGTGGTCGATTTCACGCGCCAGATATGGGAAAATATCGGCAACAAGGCCGCCTCGTTGGGTACTCTGGGCATCAAGGCCAGCGACTTCGAAACCAGGCCTTCACTGACAACACCAGACCCGGTCGAAATTCATGCGGCTTTGCGGGATCTGGCAGAACAGAAAATCAATCATCTGGCGATGGAGGCCTCGAGCCACGGGCTAGAGCAATACAGACTGGATGGGGTGCATCTATCGGCAGCCGCCTTTACCAATCTAAGCCGAGACCATCTGGATTATCACGGTTCACTCGAAGACTACTTCCACGCCAAATTGCGCTTATTTGGTGATCTTTTGCCGCCCGGCTCGACAGCTGTGATCAATCGCCAGTCTGACTATTACGACCGCATTGCCGATTTGTGCTGGGCGCGCGGCATCCATATTCTGTCGGTCGGCGACGGTGGCGATTTGACCTGGCGCGTGTCAGATCAAGGCCCATCGCATCAAGACCTCGACATTGGCTATGGTCACGAGCACTGGACCATCAGGCTTAATTTGATTGGCGACTTTCAGGCATCGAATGCACTGATCGCAGCGGCGTTGGTCATTGCATCAGGCGGCGATGCAAACCTGGCGATTAAGGCGCTGGCCGATTTGAAGGCCGTGCAAGGCCGAATGGATTTTGCCGGCCAGCACCATAATGGTGCCACAATTTATGTCGATTATGCCCACACGCCCGATGCGTTGGAGACCGTGTTGCAGGCTTTGCGTCCCCATGCCAAGGGTGCGCTGAGCGTTGTATTTGGGTGCGGCGGCGACCGCGACCAGGGCAAACGGCCTTTGATGGGCAAAATTGCCAACAAGCTGGCCGATCGGGTGATAGTCACCGATGACAACCCCAGGGGTGAAGACGCGAAAGAGATCAGAGCCTCGATTATGAAAACTTGCCCCAAAGCATCTGAAATTGGTGACCGCAAGGCCGCCATTCGCCAAGCGATCGAAGACCTGCAAAGCGGCGATCTGCTGGTCATTGCCGGTAAAGGCCATGAAACCGGTCAGATTATCGGCGATGAAACCTTTCCCTTCGACGATGCCGAAGAAGTCGCTGCTGTCTTGGCGGAAATCGGAGGGTCACATGACTGATCCATTGTGGACCTTTGTGGAAATTGCCCAGGCCACCGGTGGTACCTGCTCGCAAGATGGCGAAGCGCACGGCGTGTCGATTGACAGTCGGACGGTTCGATCAGGCGACGTGTTTCTGGCGTTCAAGGGCGACAACCAGGATGGGCACGCTTATGTGCCTCAGGCAATTGCCAAGGGCGCCGCTGGCGTGATCATCAGCGATCTGGTCGATGGGCTGCCCGACGATCTGCCCGTCGTCCAGGTCAGCAATACACGCGCCGCGCTTGTGTCTTTGGGTGACGCAGCCCGCTCCCGCACCAAAGCCAAAATCGTTGGGGTAACCGGCAGTGTCGGCAAAACGGGTACGAAGGAAGCGCTTTATACGGCCTTGTTGCGTAGTGGTGCCACCCATGCCAGCGAGCGCAGCTATAACAATGACATTGGCGTGCCCCTGACCCTGGCACGGATGCCCGCGTCTACAGATTATGCGGTGCTGGAAATGGGCATGAACCATGCCGGTGAAATGCGTGCGCTGACCGCCATGGCCAGACCTGACGTCGCAGTGATCACCAATATTGAATCAGTCCATGCCGAGTTTTTCGACAGTGTGGAAGCCATCGCCGACGCCAAGGCCGAGATATTTGAAGGCATGACTGGCGATGGCATTGTGATCCTCAATCGTGACAACGCCTATTGCGACTATCTGGCCAAAGCCGCCAAAGCGCACGGTATTGGCCGCGTGCTGACGTTTGGCGAAGCAAAAGATGCCGACGTCCGATTGCTCAAAAGCTTTGAAGCGGAAGATTGCACTGCCGTCAATGCACAAATTGATGGTGAGTTGATGACCTATCGTATTGGTGTGCCGGGAGCGCATTGGGTCACGAACAGCCTGGCTGTTTTGGCAACAGTTCATGCGCTGGGGGCAGACCTGGGTCTAGCGGGCCTTGCTCTGGGTGAAATGGTCGCGCCAAAAGGTCGGGGCCGTCGCCATTGGGTGAACTTCCGCGATGGTGTCGTGTTGGCCATTGATGAAAGCTACAACGCCAGCCCCGTTTCCATGCGGGCAGCGATCAGTGATTTGGGTCGGGCCAAAGGGCAATTGCCCGATTCGGGTATTCCCGGGCGCAAAATCGCTGTGTTGGGCGACATGTTAGAGCTGGGAGCCCAGTCAGAACAACAGCATCAGGCCCTGGCGGAACCACTGGAACAAGCAGGTGTCGACCTGGTCTTCACCGTTGGTAGCGCAACCGAGATATTGAACGCCTCATTGCAGCCATTCCGCCGGGGTGGCCACGCCGTGGATTGCGACAGCCTGATCCCGCAATTAATGGAGCAACTTCAGCCGGGCGACGTGGTCATGACCAAAGGCTCTAATGCGATGGGCCTGTCGGCTGTGATCGACGCGCTGATGACGCTGGATGACGACCATGCGCCGCGCCGGTCGGCTGCGGGTTAGGGGGGGGTAGATGCTACATTATTTCTTAACGCCACTCGCGGATGACGCCGGGCTGTTCAATCTGTTCCGGTACATCACTTTCCGCACGGGGGGTGCGGTGATGACGGCGCTGATTATATGTCTGATTTTTGGGCCGCGGATTATTGCTTATCTGAAATCCCGTCAGGGCAAGGGTCAGCCAATTCGCGAGGATGGACCTCAACGCCATCTGATCACCAAGCAGGGCACGCCGACTATGGGTGGCTTTTTGATCTTGCTGGCATTGGCCGTCAGTACCTTGTTGTGGGCCGACCTGTCGAACGAATATGTGTGGATATGCATGGCGGTCACATTGGGTTTCGGGGCCATTGGCTTTATTGACGACTATCTGAAAGTTTCCCGTAATTCGTCCAACGGTATTTCCAGCCGGTTGAAATTTGGCCTGCAGGTGCTGGTCGGTGGTCTTGCATCGTGGTGGATTGTCAGCCTGTCTGACCCCGCCTTGGCCAACCAACTGGCGATCCCCTTTACCAAAGCCTATTTGCTGGATCTGGGGTGGGCCTTCATGCCCTTTGCCGTGCTTGTCATGGTGGGTTCGTCCAATGGCGTAAACCTGACAGATGGCCTCGACGGTCTGGCGACCATGCCTGTGATCATCGCAGCTGGTACCTTTGCCCTGATCGCCTATCTGGTCGGCAATGTAGTCTTTGCCGGTTATCTGCAATTGCACATGGTCAGCGGCGCTGGCGAATTAACGGTGTTTTTGGGCGCACTGATTGGTGCCTGCCTTGGGTTCCTTTGGTTCAACGCGCCGCCTGCCATGGTGTTTATGGGTGACACAGGGTCTTTGGCCCTGGGGGGTGCGCTGGGTACGGTTGCGGTGATCGTGAAGCACGAAATTGTGCTCGCCATTGTTGGCGGCCTATTTGTGTTGGAGACCGTCTCGGTCATCGTCCAGGTTGTGTCGTTCAAGCTGACGGGCAAACGCGTGTTCCGCATGGCCCCATTGCATCATCACTATGAAGAAAAAGGTTGGGCGGAAGCGACCATTGTCATTCGTTTTTGGATCATTGCTCTGGTGCTGGCGCTTGTCGGACTTGCCACGTTGAAGTTGAGGTAGATCTATGATCCCGGTAACGACATATCAGGACCAATCGATCGCCGTATTCGGCCTTGGCGCCAGTGGCATAGCGGCCGGTCTTGCCCTGCGCGAAGGCGGGGCCAATGTGTGCGTTTGGGATGACAATGCCAACAGTCGCGACAAGGCCCGCGAGCTGGGCCTGGCGACGACAAACCTGTATGCAGCGCCTGGTGACGATTATGCCGCCCTGGTGGTCGCGCCGGGGGTGCCACTGACTCATCCAAAGCCCCATGAGCTTGTCGCCAAAGCCAATGCAGAAAACGTGCCGGTCATCGGTGATATCGAGCTGTTTGCCCAGATGCGCATGCAATTGCCCGGCCATCAGGTGGTCGCCATTACGGGAACAAATGGCAAGTCAACGACAACGGCGCTGATCTGCCACATCATCAATTCTTGTGGTGGCCAAGCGCTCGCTTGCGGCAATATTGGCACGCCCGTTCTGGCATTACAGCCTTTGGCCGAAGGCGGTGTCTACGTCATCGAAATGTCGTCTTATCAAATCGATCTGACCTACAGCCTGCAGCCTGAGCTGGCGATTTTGCTGAATGTTGCGCCGGATCATCTCGACCGTCATGGCGACATCGATCATTACGCTGCGGTCAAACAACGCTTGTTAACCGGCCAGGCAGCTGATGGGGTGGCCATCATTGGTGTCGACGACAAATGGGGCCAGGCAGCGCTGGTACAATTGCGCCAGGCGGGTCGGCTGAATGTCGTCCCGATCTCTGTCGAGCAGCCCCTGGAGAGCGGCGTCTATGTCGCCGATGGCTTGGTGTATGACACACGGTCCAGCTCGACCGACCCGGTCCTTGATCTGCGTCACATTGTGACCTTGCCAGGTAGCCACAATTGGCAAAATGCCGCCGCTGCTTATGTTGCCGCCACAACTTTGGGTATGGCGCGCGCTGCCATCCAACAGGCGATGGAAAGCTTTGGTGGCCTGGCTCATAGGTCTGAATATATTATTGAAATCAATGGCCTGCACTTTGTGAATGATTCCAAAGCCACCAATGTGGATGCGACCATCCGCGCCCTGGCAGCCTTTGACAATATCTATTGGATCGCCGGTGGACGATCCAAACAAGAGCCGCTGGCACCCATTGCCCAGCACCATGACAACATCACTGCAACCTATCTGTTTGGTGAAGCCCAGCAGGAAATGGCTGACGGTCTGTATGATCTGGGGCTGGAAAGTCACCTGTGCGACGTGTTGGATGCAGCCTTCGCCCGTGCTGTACGTGACGCCCAGGCAGCTGGGGGCGGCACGATCCTGTTGTCGCCAGCCTGTGCATCCTTCGACCAATTTGCCAATTTCGAAATCCGGGGCGACGCCTTCAAGGCCTTGGTGGCAGACTTTGTAGCTGTGGAAGGGGCGCGCGCATGAGTGTCCTCGCAACCCGTGCAGATGTTTCCATCGTTGGCCGCTGGTGGTGGACGGTTGACCGCTGGTTGTTGGCAGCGCTTGCAATCCTGATGTTGGCGGGCGCCCTGTTCGCCATGGCTGCAAGCCCTTCAGTGGCTGAACGCATTGGCCTGCCGTCCTTCCACTTTGTCCGACGTCAAATGATGTTCCTGCCCTTGGCGGGGGTGATTATGATCGGGTTTTCCATGATGTCGGTGCAGATGGTGCGCCGCACAGCGGTGGTTCTGTTTGTCGTATTTATTGGTCTGACCGCGCTGACTTTGGTCATCGGGCCAGAACTCAATGGCGCGCAACGCTGGCTGTCTATTGCGGGGGTCACGCTACAGCCATCAGAGTTTCTCAAGCCCACCCTGATTGTCGCCTGCGCCTGGATGTTCTCAGAACAGTTCAAACAGCCTGATTTCCCAGGCAACAGTATCGCGGCGGCGATGGGACTGCTGTCTATTGGCTTGTTGATTTTGCAGCCGGACTTTGGCCAGTCGTTCTTGATTTTTGTGGTGTGGAGCGCGCTGTTCTTTATGGCTGGCCTGCCGGTCTCGGTGATTGCCCTTTTGGTGGTGGCTGGCCTGGCAACGGTGGTCGCTGCCTATAATTATCTGCCCCACGTCACCAGCCGGATTGATCGATTTTTAGACCCGTCCAGTGGCGACAACTACCAGATCGAAACCGCAATGAGCGCCTTCCAGGCGGGTGGCTTCTTCGGTCGTGGGCCCGGTGAAGGCATCGTCAAGCGTGTGCTGCCAGATGCGCATACGGACTTTATCTTTGCGGTCATTGGCGAGGAATTTGGCCTGTTTGCCTGTCTCGGCCTTGTCTTGATGTTCGGCTTTATCGTCGTGCGCGGATTTTTGTTACTGCTGCGCGAAGAAGACCCGTTTGTCTTCTTGTCTGTGGGCGGATTGCTGGGTCTGTTTGGCCTGCAATCGCTGATCAATATTGGCGTGAACCTGAACCTGTTGCCCGCCAAGGGCATGACGCTGCCCTTCATTAGTTATGGTGGGTCTTCCCTTTTGGCCATGGCCATGGCCATGGGCATGGTTTTGGCGCTGACCCGTCGGCGCAAATACGACCCGGCCTGGGAGGGGAGGTTCCGATGACAAATCAAACCTCTGAAAACATGACAATTGCCCTCGTTGCCGGTGGTACTGGGGGACATATTTTTCCGGCCCTAGCTGTGGCACGCGAATTGGCTCGGCGTGGTATGACGCCGATCTTCCTGACAGATGATCGGGGTCAGGCTTATCTGCGCGACGTGGATGACATAGAAGTGCTTGTCTTGTCAGCGGCTGATCCCAGGGGTGGGACGGCCCGGGCTTTGTTGCAGATGCCCAAGGCGGTCACCCAGGCCAGCAATGTATTAAGCGAAGTCTGCCCGCAAGCTGTGATTGGATTTGGCGGCTATGCCACGTTGGCGGTGATGGTCGCGGCTCGGCTAAAAGGCATCGCGACCTGTCTGCATGAACAGAACGCCATTTTAGGCCGGGTGAACCGGTTGATGGCGCGTTTCACTGGGGCCATTGCCTTGACCTATGAAGAAACAGCGCTGGTGCCCTCAACCGCGATGAAGCGTTGCCGGGTCACAGGCAACCCGGTGCGATCAAACTTTACTGAAAAAATGGCGTCGTCGTCGACGTCACGGGAACGCGACCGAATATTTCGGTTGCTTGTCATTGGCGGTAGCCAGGGAGCAGTGACTTTTAGCGAAGTCGTCCCGGCTGCACTCCAGCTACTGCCAATATCTATTCGGGAACGGGTCCATTTGACCCTGCAATGTCGGGCAGAGACCCTACAAGAAGTCACAAAAAAATGTGACGATGCGGGTATCGATGCTGACCTCAGTGTCTTCTTCGACAATATGGACCAACGCCTGGCTGAAACCGATCTGGTCATCGCTCGGTCAGGGGCCTCTACCATCAGCGAAGTAGAGATCGCCGGTTGCCCGGCCATTTTGGTGCCGTTGCCCTATGCCATGGATGACCATCAGACGGCCAATGTGCAGCCTTTATTGCGAGAAGGTGCGGCCTGGCTGGTGCCGCAGCCTGAGTTCACAGCGCAATCACTGGCAACCAGATTGCAGACATTGATGGAAAATCCTGATCAGTTGCGCGCAGCAGCCCGGGCCATGAAAGCTCGTGCGCGGCCAGATGCCGCCATGCGGGTCGCTGATCTGGTGGCCAAATTAGCGCAGCTTTCCGGTGGGGCAAGCCTGTTCGATCAACCCGAGGACGATGCGCCACACCATATCCATTCCAGCTGGGCGCTTGGGGGCATGATATGATCACGCTTCCCTTTGATATTGGCACCACACATTTTGTGGGTATTGGCGGCATCGGCATGAGCGGCATTGCCGAGGTCATGCATCGCATGGGCTTGTCAGTGCAGGGCAGCGACCAGGCCGAGGGCGCCAATGTGTTGCGCCTGCGTGACATGGGTATCCCGGTATCGGTGGGGCATGCGTCTGAAAATATTGGCGACGCCAGCGCCATCGTCGTGTCCAGTGCCGTCAAAATGAATAACCCGGAACTGCGCGCCGCCGCCGATCGCAATGTGCCGGTGCTGCGTCGCGCCGACATGTTGGCCGAACTGATGCGCTATAAATGGTGCATCACCATTGCCGGCACCCACGGCAAAACAACCACCACCGCCATGGTGGCAGCTCTTTTGCGGGCAGACGATCAGGATCCGACCGTGCTCAATGGCGGCATCATGAACGTCTATGGCAGCAATGCCTGGTTGGGTACCGGCGACTGGGTCGTGGCCGAAGCCGATGAATCTGATGGCACTTTTGTCCACCTGCCGGTGGCAGTTGGCGTCATCACCAATATAGACCCGGAACATCTCGATCATTATGGCAGCCAGACCGCGCTCGAGGATGCCTTCATCGAGTTTGCGCGCAATGTCCCTTATTACGGGGCCTTGGTGGTCAATGGCGATCACCCGGGTGTCGCGGCAATCATTGACCGCATTGACCATTGCAAAGTCATTACCTTTGGATTCTCTGAGGGTGTCGATATCAAGGCGTCCGATCTGCGATATGAAGAAGGTGCTGCATGTTTTGATGTGCATCTGGCCGACGAGACCCTGCCAGGTGTTCGCCTGCCAATGGCCGGAAAGTACAATGTTTTAAATGCCCTGGCGGCTTTGGGCGTTGCCCGCCAATTGGGTGTGGGGACAAAAATTATCAGGAGTGGATTGGCCGGGGTCGAAGGCGTGCAGCGTCGATTTACCCATGTGGCCGACGTCGACGGCGTGCATATCATCGACGACTATGCGCATCACCCAGTGGAAATAGAGGCGGTGTTGAGCGCGGCGCGCGAGGCCTACCAAGGTCGGGTCATCGCCGTGGTGCAGCCGCACCGCTATACCCGGCTGCGCGACCTGTTCGACGATTTTTGCCAGTGCTTTGGTGATGCAGACTTAGTGTTGGTGGCCGACGTGTTCGCCGCTGGCGAAGCGCCCATCGAGGGCTTTGATCGTGCCAGTCTGGCCGCAGGTATCCCTGGTGACGTGTTGGAGCTTGCAGACGAAGCAGCGCTGGCGCGCGCCGTTGCCGAGCATGGCCAGCCGGGTGACGTCGTTGTTTGCCTCGGTGCCGGGTCGATTTCAGCCTGGTCGCGCCGATTGCCTGACGCGCTTGCGCGAAAGGCTGGTGCATCATGACGCAGCCATTAATGGACCGCTTGCCACAAATTGAAGGAACTTATGAAGGAAGTGTCTCTCTGGCAGATATGACTTGGTTCCGCGTCGGTGGGCCTGCCGAGGTTTTGTTCAAGCCGGCCAACGAAGATGACCTCGTGCATTTTTTGCAAAACAGGCCAGCTGATGTGCCGGTTTGCGTCATCGGCGTTGGGTCTAACCTGTTGGTGCGTGATGGCGGCATTTCGGGTGTCGTGATCAAGCTGAGCAAAGGGTTCTCTGGTTACCGCATGGATGGCGAAGTGTTGCACGCAGGGGCCGCGACCCCGGACATGAAAATCGCCCTTTCCATGAAGGATGAAGGCATCGCGGGGTTGGAGTTTTTGCGGGGTGTACCCGGCACGCTTGGTGGGGCTATCCGAATGAATGCCGGTGCCTATGGGTCTGAAATAAAAGACGTTTTCGTTGCCTGTTTTGCAGTCGACATGGCCGGCGAGCGCCATCTGTTTGGCCCTGATGATGTCAAATTCTCGTACCGACATAGCGACATTCCCGAAGGCTGGATCATCACCCGGATCGCCCTGCAAGGCCGTGCAGATGACCCGGCTGCCATTGGTGATCGCATGACCGATATTGCCGACGCGCGGGACCAAAGCCAACCCACCAAGTCCCGCACAGGGGGCAGCACGTTCAAGAACCCTGCCAAAAACGTAACCAGCCAGAAAGCCTGGGAGCTGATCGATCAGGCAGGGTGTCGCGGCCTGGTGATCGGCGATGCCCAAGTATCAAAGCAGCATTGCAACTTTTTGATCAATCTGGGCAATGCCACGGCGTCAGATCTGGAGCAATTGGGCGAAGAAGTTCAAAGGCGCGTCAAAGAAATATCGGGTATCGAGCTGGAATGGGAAATCAGAATTGTGGGCAACAGGGCCCCGGAACAGGTGGCCGCATGAGCAAACATGTTGCTGTCGTGATGGGGGGATGGTCTGCCGAACGGGATGTTTCGCTGGTGACGGGCCATGCTGTTGCTGATGCCCTGGGCCGCCTGAACTATCGCGTTACCGAGATAGATGCAGACCGCAATCTTACCCAGCAGCTGCGCGGTGCCGAACCAGATGTCGCGTTCAATGCGCTGCATGGTCGCTGGGGCGAAGATGGCTGCGTGCAGGGTATCTTCGAGGTGATGAACATCCCCTACACCCATTCGGGCGTCATGGCATCGGCCGTGGCCATGGATAAGCCGATGGCCAAAAAGCTGTTTGAGCGCGTGGGGATCCCGTGCGCCGATCATAAGATTGTCACCCATGCCGAGCTGATGCAGGAAGACCCGCTGCCACGACCCTATGTGGTCAAACCGATTAACGAGGGTTCCAGCGTTGGCGTGCAGATTATCCAGGCTGGAGATAACCAGCCCGTGCCCGTTGATCCCTCCTTTGCCGGTCATGATGTGATGGTCGAACAATATGTTCCGGGCCGCGAATTGGCCTGCGCGGTGATGGGCGGCAAGGCCTTGGGGATCATTGAATTACGGCCGCAACGTGGGTTCTATGATTACGAAGCCAAATACTCAGATGGCATTACCGACCATTTGTTGCCAGCTCCACTGCCCGATGACGTCTATGTCAAAGCGCAAGAATATGCGGCGCTGGCCCATACCGAACTGCAGTGCCGGGGCATCACACGGGTCGACTTTCGCTATGACGATACCAATCACGACCCCGGTGACTTGTTCATGTTGGAAATCAATACCCAGCCTGGGATGACGCCATTGTCGTTGGTGCCAGAAATGGCTGCCTACGAGGGCATGGACTTTGATCAATTGGTCAATTGGATGGTGGAGGATGCGTCATGTCCCCGATAGCCGCCCGCAAATTGCCCGCCGCGCCACCCAAAAGGCGTAAAACAGCCGAGGCACCCGGCGTTCGCACTCAGCGCGATGCGCGCCAGCGGTCATACAATTGGCGTCGGCGTATGATAGTGGGGCGCCGTGTCCTGATGGGCCTGATGGTCGCCGCTGCGGGCTATGGCGGCTGGTTCGTCTGGCAACAAGGACATACCAGCCAGATCGGCATGATCGTCAGCACCATGATGCAGGAAGTGCCGACGATCCCGACATTACGCGTAGCAAAGGTCGAAATCTCGGGTACCGAAAATATATCGCGAGGGACTATTCGTAAAGCGATGGGCGACATCAACGGCATGCCTATCCTGGGCGTACCGCTCGACAATATCCGCGCCGACATCATGGCCCTGGGCTGGGTCGAGGATGCGTCGGTATTACGGACATTGCCGGGCACCATCCGTGTCAGAATTTCGGAACGGCAACCTTATGCCATCTGGCAGTATGAGGGCGTGTTGCGCCTAATCGACCGGACCGGCACAGAAATACTACGACATGATGTGTCGGCTTATGACGGGCTGCCACTGATTGTCGGTCAGGGCGCGCCACAACACGCAGCAATGTTGATGGATGTTTTGCGGCAAGAGCCAGCCTTGTGGTCGCGGGTGCGTGCCATTATTCGCGTGGGCGATCGTCGCTGGGATCTGCAATTCGCCAATGGAATTGAAGTGATGCTGCCCGAGCTGGACGTGGAACAAGCCTGGTTGCTTCTGGCCGAGCTGGAGGCAACCCACGCCATATTATCTCGAGACATTGCGCTGTTGGACATGCGCCTGCCTGATCGCCTGGTGGTGCGACCTGGTGCGCGTAGGTCGCCTTCTCAACAAAACAAGAATGAAAGAATTTAGGCCATGGCAGTAAATGGTAACAGAAATGGATTGATCGCTGCCCTGGATGTGGGGTCCTCTAAGGTGTGCTGTTTTATTGCTCGTGCAGATGTGGATGGCAACCTGACGGTCGAAGGCATCGGCCATCAGTTATCGCGGGGCATAAAGGCCGGCACAGTCATTGATATTGAGGCAGTCGAGGAATCCATTCGCGCAGCAGTCGATGCCGCAGAACGCATGGCCAACGAGACGATCAGCCAAGTCTATCTGAACCTGTCAAACGGACGCCCCCATTCCGACGCTGTGCGGGTCGAAGTCCGTGTGGGCGGTGATCAGGTCACAGAAAACGACATTCGTAATGCTGTGTCCGAGGCGACCAAGCAGTTCAGCCGCCCCGAGCGAGACATTATCCATGCCATTCCGGTGGTGTATTCGGTCGATGGGGCCCAGGGCATTCAGGACCCTCGGGGGATGTATGGCGACAAATTGGGTGTCGATATCCACATCGTCACCACTGAAAAAGGCCCTACCAAAAACCTGCGCCACTGTCTGGAGCGCGGCCATTTGGGCATTGCTGATACCATTGTGTCGCCCTATGCATCTGGCTTGTCTTGCCTCGTCGAGGACGAACGGGACATGGGCGTCACCCTGATCGATATGGGCGGGGGCACCACCACGACAGCCGTCTTTATGGAAGGCGGCCTTGTCTATTCCGACGTCGTGCCAATTGGCGGCCAACATGTCACCAACGACATCTCGAAGGTGTTGTTGGTATCCAAGGGCGATGCAGAGCGCCTGAAAACCTTGTTCGGTAGCGCCATCCGCAGTTCGTCTGACGATAACGAGACTGTCACCATCACACCGGTGGGCGAACATAGTAATGACGATGCCCAGTCGATCCCCCGGTCGATGTTGACGGGGATTATCCAACCGCGTGTCGAAGAAATATTCGAGACTGTTCGCGACCATCTGATCACCAGTGGATACGACCAACTGGCTGGTAAGCGTGTGGTCCTGACAGGGGGTGCCAGTCAGTTACAAGGGGTGACAGAACTGGCCGCTACAATCTTAAACAAACAAGTCCGACCCGGAAAGCCACGCCATATCAAAGGTTTGGCGGAAGCCACGGTCGGGCCCGCATTTGCCACCTGTGCAGGCTTGTTGGCCTACGCAACACAGGGGCAAGCCCATCCGGGCATGTTGAATGCCGCCATGTTGGCTCAGTCAGAGCCAAAAAGCGCCATGGCACGCGTAGGCCGATGGTTGAAGGACAATTTCTAGAAATGTGTATGTCATCAGAAGGAGACCAAAAATGACATTGAACCTCAGTACACCTGAGATCACCGAGCTGAAACCAAAAATTTTGGTGATTGGCATCGGTGGCGCTGGCGGCAATGCCGTCAACAATATGATCCTGGCCGAGTTGGAAGGCGTCGAATTCGTTGTCGCCAATACAGACGCACAGTCACTGGCTAATTCCAAGTCTGATCGTCGTATCCAACTGGGCGCTCAGATAACCCAGGGCCTTGGTGCCGGGGCGCGCCCAGATATTGGTGCCGCTGCAGCGCAAGAAGCCATCGATCAGATCAAGGAACATCTGACGGGGGCCCATATGGCCTTTATCACGGCAGGCATGGGTGGTGGAACCGGCACGGGTGCCGCGCCAGTCGTTGCCAAGCTTGCCCGCGAAATGGGCATTTTGACCGTTGGTGTTGTGACCAAACCTTTCCAGTTCGAAGGGTCACGTCGGATGGCAATAGCCGGTGAAGGGATCGACGAATTGCACAAGCATGTCGACACCCTGATCATCATCCCGAACCAGAACCTGTTCAGCATTGCCAACGAAAAAACGACCTTTGCAGAAGCCTTTGCCATGGCAGACAATGTCCTGCATTCAGGTGTTCGCGGGATCACCGATCTGATGGTGATGCCGGGCCTGATCAATCTGGATTTTGCCGATGTCCGCACGGTTATGATGGAAATGGGCAAAGCAATGATGGGCACTGGCGAGGCCGAAGGCGAAACACGCGCATTGGATGCTGCTGAAGACGCTATCTCTAACCCGCTATTGGACGAAATTTCCATGAAGGGTGCCAAGGGCGTGCTGATCAATATCACCGGTGGTGATGATCTGACTTTGTTCGAAGTGGACGAGGCTGCCAATCGGATTCGCAGCGAAGTTGACCCCGACGCCAATATCATCGTCGGTTCGACTACCACCGAAGCGTTAAACGGGAAAATTCGCGTGTCTGTATTTGCCACTGGCATCGAAGTTGACCCTGCCCTGATCCGGTCCCCATCGACCACAATGACGTCGATGGTCGAAACAAGGCCTGTGCCAGCCCCGGTTGAAGAGCCGTTAACGCTGGCAACACCAGCTGCGGCTATCGCAGACCCTGTCGAAGAGCGCCCGAGCATTTTCGGTGGCCGGGTGGATACTGCACCCAAGTCAACACCCATCGATGAACGGGCTGAATCGCCAGAGACGCCCATGACAGCCACGCGAGGCCCTGGTGATGCCTTTATGGCGCCGCGCCCCATGGAAAAGATCGATGACTACGAGCTAAGCGGTCTTCCTGAAACCACAGCACAACCAGACCCCTTTGCAGAAGCAGCCATGACCAATGGTGCTGCATCAGAGCCTGTCAGGGAAAGTTCAACCCGTGGTCCAAGCCTGTTTCAGCGGATGACAGGGCGCGCTAAAAAGCATGAAAAAGCCGCCCCGACGCCAGAGCCAGAGTTGGTAATGGATGACCCAGCGCCCGCAGAGCCTGTTGAACCGGTCATGGAACAGACAGTCGCCCCTGTTGCACCAGCGCCTGTTGCAGAAGAAGCTGAAGCCCCACTGACCTTGCGCAATGTGCATCCCGCAGATCGCGCCAATGAGCCTCGGAACCCAGATGCCGAAGAAGATCAGATCGACATCCCGGCTTTCTTGCGTCGCCAGGCGAATTAGGGGCCAGTCTTGTGGTGAAACAGGCACAGAAAATTGGCGAAAGCATTGATTGTTGAGCCGACTCACATTAGGTCGTAACAGGCAATGTTTAGTCGAAGGAAAGGATTGCTCTGGTGAGCATGAAGAATGTGACGAAAAAAGATCAGGCTGTGAACAGGGTCTCACATGGCCATAAGACCTCGCGGAGGTTTAGGACGATCTTTGTGATTGCAGCGCTTGCAGTCGCCGTCGCAGGGTGCAGCCGAGACAAGATCAATTACTTCGAAGCCGATGTGCACACCTTGTATAGCAAGGCACATGAATTCATGGCAGCAGGGCAATTTCGCTTTGCTGCCGTGACGTTTGACGAAATCGAACGCCAGCACCCCTATTCAGTTTGGGCGCGGCGGGCGACATTGATGGCGGCCTATAACCATTATCTGTCAAACGATTATGATACAGCTATCCTGGCGGCCCAGCGCTTTCTGGCACTGCATCCTGGCAATCGGGACGCACCCTATGCGTATTACCTGATCGCCAGTTGTTTTTATGAACAGATCGCCGATGTGGCGCGTGACCAGGGATTGACAGAACAGGCGTTGATGTCCTTTCGCGAATTGGTCCGTCGCTATCCGGACTCAGATTATGCCAACGATGCGCGCCTGAAGATCGGCCTCGCGGAGGACCATTTGGCCGGCAAGGAAATGACCGTTGGTCGTTTTTATATGAATGCACAGGAATATCTTGCCGCGGTCAATCGCTTTCAGGTTGTGATTCACAAGTTTCAGACTACCAGTCATGTCCCCGAAGCCCTGCACCGCCTGGTTGAAAATTATGTATCTTTAGGCGTGTTCTCAGAGGCTGAAAAAGCTGCTGCTGTTTTGGGCCACAACTTCCCTGAAAGTGAATGGTACCGACACAGTTACGATCTGCTGGTCAATAAAGGTCTTTCTCCGATCGACGGATAATATCCTCGTTGAGCAGTTCCTTCATCAACAAGCCTTTTCCTGCGCACCGATCCGCCTATAATGAAGTTTGATAGACTGGGAATAGCCCCGGTTTTCATGGTTCAAGTCGCGGCTGTCGGTGAAATCGGGAATGCTCTGTAATCTATCTATCCGCAACATCATATTGATTGACCAGCTAGAGCTGGAGCTCAATGGCGGCCTGTCTGTATTGACCGGCGAGACCGGTGCGGGCAAGTCTATTCTACTTGATGCCCTGGGCCTGGTACTGGGCCGGCGGGCTGAACAGGGCCTGGTGCGCAATGGGTGTGACCAAGGCAGCGTCAGTGCGTCGTTTGTTTTGTCTGGCAACTCTGCGCTGGTGGAATTCCTCTTAGAGCGCGGGGTAGAGCTGGACGGGGACGAATTGATATTGCGCCGAACCATCAAGGCCGAAGGCAAAAGCCGCGCCTTTATCAATGATCAGGCCGTCAGCATTGGCTTGCTGCGAGAGGTTGGCGACGCGCTGGTGGAAGTTCATGGTCAGCATGGTCAACAAGGGCTGATGGACGCCAAGACCCATCGCAATTTATTGGATCTGCATGGCGGATTAGCGGGCCATGCCCAAGATTTGGCGGCCGCCTATGACACATGGCGCAAGCTGGTGACCGATTTGGCCACCATGGAAGCTGCCATGTCCGACGCCCAGGCGGATGATGATTATCTGCGCCATGCTGTGGACGAATTGGAAGCCCTGGCGCCCGTTATTGGTGAAGAAGAACAGCTGTCCGAGGCCCGCACCATGATGATGCACGGCGAACAAATTGCCGAAGAGCTAAGCCAGGCGATGGATAGCCTGACAGCCCATAGGGGTGCTGAAAACAGCGTGCGTACAGCGCTGCGACGGATCGAGCGCATAACGGACAAAGCCCCGGAAAAGCTGGAGCCTGTTGCCAACCAATTGGCCAGCGCATTTGAAGAGCTGTCTCAGGCCATTGCTGATCTAGAGGTGATCCAGCGTGACATCGATTTTGACCCACAGCAGTTGGAAGGCACGGAAGAACGCCTGTTTGCGTTGCGGGCAGCCGCGCGCAAATACAAAGTCCCGGTTGATGGGTTGAACGGCGCACTGGAGCAGATGGTCGCCCAGATTAACGCCATAGAATCTGGCGGGTCAGAGCTCAATGAGCTGCAACAGAGATGCAAAAAGGCGCAGACGCACTATGAAGACTTGGCCCAGGCGCTGAGTGCCGCACGGCAAAAGGCCGCCAAGAGTCTCGACAAGGCCGTTAATGCCGAGCTGCCGTTGTTGAAGCTGGAGAAAGCGACCTTCAAGACAAGCCTGACGCCCTTGGCGCGAGAAAACTGGTCTCGTTCTGGTGCAGACAAAATTGCTTTTGAAGTGTCAACAAATCCGGGTGCTGCTATGGGGGCGTTGTCAAAAATTGCCTCGGGGGGCGAATTGTCTCGCTTTTCGTTGGCCCTGAAGGTTGTGCTGGCCAAGGGTGGGGCGGTGCCCACCATGATATTTGACGAGATTGACCAGGGAATTGGCGGGGCTGTCGCGGATGCGGTGGGCGAGCGGCTATCCCGCCTGGCAGACGCGGCCCAAATTTTGGTTGTCACGCATTCTCCCCAGGTTGCGTCGCGCGGTGCGCATCACTTGCGGGTTGGTAAAGAGGTCGAAGGCGACCTGACCTTCACGCGCGTCAGGCCGCTGAATGGCGACGAGCGATTGGAAGAAATCGCCCGTATGCTGGCCGGGGCAGAGATCACCAATGAAGCCCGCGCGGCGGCTGAAAAATTGATCACCAATGCGGTGCAACCGTGAGCGCAGACCCCGAACACATGACACCCATCAAGGCGGAAGCCGAGCATCGCCGCCTGGTGGACGAAATTACCAAGCATGACGACGCCTATCATGCCAAGGATGCGCCCCTGGTTTCTGACAGCAATTATGACGCCCTTCGAAAACGCTTACTGGTCCTTGAAGAGCATTTTCCAGATCTGGCAACGCTCGACAGTCCCAGCCAGCGTGTGGGCGCGCAAGTCCGGTCGGGTTTTGGTAAAATTGTACATGCCCGCCCCATGCTATCGCTGGCCAATGCCTTTGGCCGCGAAGATATGGACGACTTCATGGATCGTATCCGCCGCTTTTTGGGCAAGGATGCTGAAGGTGTGGTCGAGCTGATTGCCGAACCGAAGATTGACGGGTTGTCGGCCTCATTGCGGTACGAAAAAGGGGTGCTGGTCACCGGTGCAACCAGGGGCGATGGCCAGATTGGTGAAGACATCACGGCCAATCTTCGCACCATCCCGGACATCCCGGACATATTGTTGGAAGACAACCCGCCCGATGTGTTTGAAGTGCGGGGCGAGGTCTATATGTCCAAGGACGCGTTCTTCAGCCTTAACGAAAAGCAAGCGGCTGAAGACAAACAGATATTTGCCAACCCACGTAATGCGGCAGCAGGGTCGTTGCGGCAGCTGGATGTGTCCATCACCACATCACGGCCGCTCAGCTTTTTCGCCTATGCCTGGGGGGAAACGTCGGATTTGCCCTTTAACAAACACTCGGATGGCCTGGCAACGTTAAAAAAATGGGGGTTCTCGACGAATCCGCTGACAAAGGTCTGTGGCGATATCGATGCAGCTATGGCCGCATTTGACAATGTGGGTGCCCAGCGGGCGACGCTGCCCTATGACATTGACGGGGTTGTCTTCAAGATCAATCGGCTGGACTGGCAGGACCGGCTGGGGATGGTCAGCCGGTCCCCGCGTTGGGCCATTGCCCACAAATTCCCGGCTGAACAGGCGCAGACCATCATCAACGAAATTGATATTCAGATCGGCCGTACGGGCACGTTGACGCCGGTGGCCAAGTTGCAACCGGTCAATGTCGGTGGCGTGATGGTGTCGAACGCGACCCTGCATAATCAGGACGAGATCGAACGCAAGGATATCCGTGTTGGCGACACAGTGATCGTACAGC
>Ga0114949_10000550_pt1 | contig 20486 bp, 19 predicted proteins | sample N074metaG_FD_83505 | JGI IMG/M metagenome (GOLD analysis project Ga0114949, IMG submission 83505) | Deep subsurface microbial communities from Kermadec Trench to uncover new lineages of life (NeLLi) - N074 metaG | ecosystem: Environmental > Aquatic > Marine > Ocean trench > Sediment | place...
AAGCGAATATCCTTGCGCAAATCAAACCGCTCTGACACGTGGATCGCGTATCTCAATATCTCTGGCTGGGTGGAATAGCGCTCGGTCCACTCCCACTCTTGTTCCAGGTCTTCATCCCATGAATATGAATAGGCGACGCTTTCCGCGTCGCAGCGCGCGCCGGGATAGCGGTTCCAATACCAGGTACCGCCGACATCATCTGCCGTTTCATATATGCGCGCCGTCAGGCCCATCTGCCGCAGCTGGTGCAACATATGCATGCCCGCAAAACCAGCCCCGACAATGATGGCATCAAAGCTGACGTTCTGATCTGTCTCTATCTCGCCCACAAAGCCCCCTAAATTCCCCCAAATTCCCTGTGGCTACGATATTGGGCTGAACCAAAAATTCATAGGCTCCATATGCATAGATTAATTTTCGGTTTGGGGGATAGCACTTGGCGGAATATCGGCTAAACTCCTCAACTAATGGGGAGAGAAACGATGGAAACCCGTCTGTATTTTGTTGCTGGCGATATCGTCAACAACGCCGCCGTGGGTGCACTGGTCGGCTTGTTGCTGTCATTGCTGGTCGGGCCAGGTTGGCCCATGATTGTTGCCATGATTATCGGCATGGTGCTGGGGATGATTATCGCGCTGCCCTTCGCCTTTGGTCTAAGCGCCCTATTTGGCGCTATGGAAACCATGCTGCCTGTCATGACCACCGGTATGGTGTCTGGCATGGTGGTGACAATGTCGGCATCCATGAACGAAACTAGTGTAGGCGGGGGCGCCGAAATGGGGGCCATTTCGGGCCTGGGGGTCTTCGCAGCAACCTATATTTTCAATGCATTTGTCAAACCGAGGGCCGCAAAATGGACGAAGTAACACGCAGAAAATGGGACCGTGCCGCCGCCAATTTTGAATTGATGGCTGGTTATGGCCCTGAAAAAAGGTGGGAGCCCTATAAGCGCGAATTGTTCTCGAATATGGGCGACGGCGAAATCCTGTTCCTGGCGCTGGGCACCGGGCTGGACCTGCCCGTCTTTCCCGAAGGTAAATCCATCACCGCAATCGATATCAGCCAAAAAATGATCGACGAGGCCGCCCCTCGGGTCGACGCCTATAACGGCAATATCCGTACGCAGCAAGCTGATGTGCACGAAATGCCGTTTGAAGATAACCAATTTGACCAAGTCTTTACGTCGTGTACCTTTTGTTCAGTCCCCAACCCCGTGCAAGGGTTGGAAGCCATTAAACGCGTCCTGAAACCCGGTGGTGATCTATTCATGTTTGAACACACCGGCAGTCGCTTTTTCCCGTTTCGCCAGATGATGAACCTGATGACTGTCGTCACGAAAAGATTGGGCCCGGATATGAACCGCACAACCGTCGAAAATGTGGTGGCTGCGGGCTATGACCTCAAAAAGGTTACCCATGTCTATATGGACGTGGTCAAGACCATCCACGCCATACCCGTCTAATTTTACAACCGGATAATCAGCTCTTTAGTTACGGTTTCCGTTCTCCACTTGGCCCTATGCACTTTGCCAGTTAAGCTCTCTCCACACACCTAGGGAGGGACACATGAAATATCGATTGTTGGGAAACAGCGGCCTGCGCGTGTCAGAACTCGCACTCGGGGCCATGACATTTGGACCCGAGACCGGCTTTGGCGTCGACAAGGATGAAAGCAAATTGGTCTATGACGAATTCCGCAGCGCCGGCGGTAATTTCATCGACACCGCCAATGTCTATGCGCGCGGCACCAGCGAGACTTTCCTGGGTGAATTCATGGCCAGCGAGCGCGAACAGATCGTGCTGGCCACCAAATATACCGGTGCCATGCGTGGCCGCGATATCAATGCGTCGGGCAATTCACGCAAGAATATGATGGATTCGGTACATGCCAGTCTCAAACGCCTGAACACCGACTATATCGATCTTTATTGGGTCCATGCGCGGGATTACCTGACCCCGGTGGACGAGATGATGCGCGGGCTTGATGACCTCGTATCACAAGGCAAGGTGCTGTATGTCGGCGTTTCCGACACCCCAGCCTGGGTGGTGTCGCAGGCCAATATGTTGGCTGAAATGCGCGGCTGGGCCAAATTTATCGGCCTGCAGATCCGCTATAGCCTGATCGACCGGACGGTGGAGCGCGAACTCTTACCGATGGCCCGCGCGCTCGATATTGCTGTGACCCCATGGGGCATTGTTGGCGGTGGCATCCTCAGTGGCAAATATAATGATGATGCCGAGGCCAAGGGGCGAGCCAAAGAAATGGGACGCATTACCGACCGGGCACTCAAAATCGCCGCTGTCGTGCAGGACGTCGCCAAGGAATTGGGTGCCACACCCACCCAGGTGGCTATCGCCTGGGTACGACGCGGCGAAGGCAATATCATCCCGCTTGTCGGCGCCCGCACCGTCGACCAGTTGAAAGAAAATTTTGGTGCGCTGGATGTGGTGCTGGAAGACGGGCATATAGAGCAATTGAACGAGGCCAGCAAAATTCGCCTTGGTTTCCCCACCGACATGCTGCGCCCCGGTGCCCAGGATATGGCCAAAAAACTGGATAATCACCGAGCGGCCATCACACCAGAGTGGTAGATTTATTTCCCGTTCGTGCCGAGTGATTTCGACCGAAGGGAGAAATTGTATCAAGGTATGAACACGTTAATGTAGACCGGACATGACGTCAGGGCGCCTGCACCTCGATACAATCGCCCCCACTGACGTGGGTTCGACCACTCGGCACGAACGGTAGTAAGTTCGATAAGGAATCCGCCTCTCGGCTTTGTGAATTGTGTTTAGAAACAGTCTGAGTCACCCTGATTTCAGGCAAAATGGAGGCCGTTATGCGTTTTGGAACCGTGATCGCTGCACTGACCGTGCTCATTTTGATGTCAACCCAGCCAGCCCTGGCCGCAGGTGGCGGTGGTGGTGGTGGCAGTAGTGGTGGCATCTCGTCTGGCCCCAGCGTCAACGTATCCAAATTGTATGAAGAAAGCCTGGCGCATCTGCAAGCGGGCGAGAACGAAGATGCCGAGCGCAAATTGAAGAAGGTGCTGGGGGCCATCCCTGAAAATGCGCAAGCCAACTATATGATGGCATTGGCAAAATCTGGCCAAGGTGAAGACAAAAGCTCTGTCCGTTACTATAAGAAAGCCATCAAATACGACCGGCACATGTACACCGCCTATGTCACGCTGGGTCAAACCTATATGGGTTTGGGAGAAGCGGCAGACGCTCAAAAGCTGTTGAAGAAGCTGGAAAAGGTCAAATCCAAGTGCAAAGACAAATGTGATATGGGGCACCTGGACACGGCCCATGCCGATTTGACCGCTGTGGTTAACGGAACCACTGACGCACCGGGCGGCCAAAGCAGTCTGTTGTTTGACCGCATCGCCGATCCCGATAGTGCCTATCTGGGTGCTGTTGCACTGATCAATGGCGGTGAGTTTGAAGCGGCTATTATCGAGTTGACCAAATTGCTTGAGGCCATTGGGCCGCATGCCGACGTGCTGAATTATCTGGGATATACGCACCGCAAAATGGGCTATTTCGACGATGCCTATGGCTATTACAAGCAGGCTCTGGCGGCTGATCCCAACCATCGTGGCGCGCACGAATATCTGGGCGAGCTGTATATCCAAACCGGGCAACGCAAAAAAGCAGCCCGTCAGCTGGATAAACTGGCCGAGTTGTGCCCGTTTGGCTGCGCTGAATTTGACGATCTGGAATTCAAGTTCAACAGCACCATGCAGGCTGCCGACTAGACGGGGACGCATGCCCTTTCCCGCACCGTGGTTGCTGGCGGTTTCGTTTGCCTTGATCGCGACATCAAGCCTGGCGCAGCTGGATGACGCGCAATGGGTGCACCCTGATGCTGACATTGATGCCGTCTTGGGCAGCGCACCATCCGAGTGCATGGCATTGCCTGCGGATACCGTTAAACAAATGTCTGTGTTGACAGGACGAGCTGCCTTTCGGTCGTCGACCTTGATGGGGGGCCATGCGGCACGACGCGGGCTGTCGTGCAACAGCTGTCATCGAAATGGCCACGGCAACCCAGATTTCTTCATCACCGCTTTGTCAGACCAACCAGGCAATGTCGACGTAACCAATGGCGTGTTCAGCAGCCATCGCGACGATGGCGTATTCAACCCGGTCCCGATCCCCAACCTTTTGGATGCAGGTGATAAATCTGATTTCGGCACCATGGTTCAAACAGATAGTTTGCAAGCGTTCATCACCGGCATTCTAAGCGAGGAATTTGACGCAAGACCACCGCCAGAGCCTGTTTTTGACGGATTGGTCGCCTATGTCAAAGCCCTCCGATCTAACGCTTGTCCGGATGAGACGCGAGCAGTCCAAAACCTTGAGACTGAATGGCGAGACGTTGAAGCTTTTTTTGATCTATTGGTCTGGCACAATGGGCAGGGAGACTCCGCGACCATAGCCTTCATGATCGGCGCGCTGCGACATCAATTGGAGCGGGTCAGCCAACGACTTGAGGATAAGGATGTAGAGACGGGCATTGTGCGATTGTCCCTACAGCTTCGCCAGTTTAATGAAAGTCCGGAATCCGCTGAACTAGCAAGGCTGAGGGCAGATATGGACCGGCTTGGAAGGCACTTCAAGTAAACAAGCCGTCATTCCAGCACCCCGCCTTCGCAGGGACAGGCTCCGGCGGGAATCCACTCATTGGCTTGGGCAAACAGGACAATTGATATACTGATCGCGGTCGGCTTTTGTCTCCATGGGGCTGAGTGGACCCCAGCCGGAGCCTGTCCCTGCGTAGGCAGGGGCTGGGGTGACAAGGAAGGTTTGTGGCACTAAGCTCCCCTCCAAAAGGAGGACCTATCATGGAACTGAGCGGCAAAAGAATTATCGTCACGGGCGCGGCGCGCGGCATGGGGGCCGCCACTGTGCGGGCCTATGTAAAGGCGGGCGCGCATGTGATCAGCATGGATGTCAATGACGACGCAGGCATTAAAGCCGCCGCCGAGGCCACAGCGATTGGACCCGGCAAGGCCGAGTATCTGCATGTGGATGTCGCCGACAAAGACAGCGTTACCGCCAGCTTTAAAGCAGCAGTTGAAACACTGGGCGGCCTGGATGCCCTGGCACACCCGGCGGCTATCCAACGGATGGCCAGCGCCAGCGACGTGACAGTAGAAGATTGGGACCTGATGTTTGCCGTCAATGTACGCGGGACAATGTTGACCAATCAGGCAGCGCATCAATATATGACGGAGTCTGGCGGCGGCTCGATCATCAATTTTGGGTCAATTTCCGGTCTGCGGCCAGAACCATCGGCATCGGCTTATTCTGCCGCCAAGGGCGCCGTGCATTCATGGACGCGCACCGCAGCTGGTGCGTGGGGCAAAGACGCCATCCGGGTCAATGCCATTCTGCCGGCCATCCAGACACCCATGGCCGCCGAGGCCATAGCACGGGCCACGCCAGAGCAAAATGAAGCCGCCTATTGGCGCAATCGTGAGCCCATCGCCCTGGGACAGGCCTATGGCGATCCGGACGATGATTTAGGGCCAGTGATGGTATTCTTTGCGTCTGATGCATCTCGGTTTATCACGGGCCAATTAATCCCGGTTGATGGTGGCCAGACGAGTATACGGTAAGTAGACCTGAGCAAATAAATGGCTTTTTGGGTCTATATACTCAAGTGTTCAGACGGCTCATTCTATACCGGCCACACGGATAACCTTGAGAATCGAGTAGCAGAACATCAAGCAGCTGTTCACCGTGGATACACTTACTCTCGAAGGCCGGTAACCTTCATGTGGTCGGAAACATTTCCATCCAGGGAAGAAGCGCTCGCGGCTGAACTGCAGATCAAGCCGTGGAACAGGAAGAAGAAACAAGCACTGATCAACGGTGATTGGTCGCTTGTTTCGTCATCTGGTAAAAAGTCGATCCAACCATAACCCGTTCGTGCCGAGTGGTTTCGACCGAAGGGAGAAATTGTATCGAGGTATGAGCACGTCGATGTCGATCGACCATGACGCCATTGCGCTCGTACCTCGATACAATTTGCTGCGCAAATCACCGGGCACGAACGGAACGTAACTGCAAGTATCTAAATCTACCTGTCGTGCACTATCACCGGCAGGTCCGTGATCCCGTTGATAAAGCTGGACCGCAGATATGTCGGCTCGCCAACCACTTCGATGCGCGAGAAGCGTTTGATGATTTCTTCCCAAATGGTCTTCAGTTGCATTTCGCCCAGGCGCTTACCGAGGCAATGATGTAGGCCCTTGCCAAAGGACAGGTGGCGCGGGAATTTGGGTCGGTCGATCATGAATTCATTGGCATTGGGGATAATTTCGTCGTCACGATTGCCAGACGTGTACCACATCACAATCTTGTCGCCCTTCTTGATCTGCTTGCCACGAATTTCGGTGTCTTCCATGGCCGTCCGGCACATATGGGCGATGGGTGACTGCCAGCGGATCACTTCGTTGACCATGCTGGGGATCAATTCCGGGTTGGCCATCAGTTTGTCATATTGTTCGGGAAACTGGTTCAGCGCCAATACACCACCGGTGATGGAATTGCGGGTCGTGTCGTTGCCTCCAACGATCAGCAGTATGATGTTGCCCAGATATTCATTGGGCGTCATGTTCTTGGTGGCCTCGCCATGCACCAGCATCGAAATCAGATCAAAGCCGCGTTCGCTCTGGGCCGCGCGTTTTTTCCAGACCGCGTCAAAATATTCGTGGCACTTCCACAATTCCTTGAAGCCGTCCTCAATCGTTTCAAAATAATTGGGGTCACCCAACCGCTCGATTGTGTCGGACCAATGGATCAGCAGATGGCGGTCTTCCTGTGGGATATCAAACAGGGTCGCCAGCATCTGGCCCGTCAGCTCGACCGACACTTCGCGGACCCAGTTGAAAGGCTCGCCGCGCGGCAATTTATCCAGAATGTGCCCTGCCCGCTCACGGATCAGGGGTTCCAGCTCGTTCATATTATTGGGGCGGAACTTGGACGCTAGCACTTCGCGTTGTTCGTCGTGCTTGGGCGGGTCCTGCATGATGAACATCGGCAGGTGCGACATGGGGTTGGGTTCACCCTCTATAGGGCGGCCGCCAATACGAATGCCACCGTTCAGAATGTCCGACGAAAACAGGTCGTGATGCGTATCGACATATTCGATGTCTTCATATTTCGTGATCGACCAATAGGGTGCAAACTGGCCTTCTTCGCACAGATGTACGGGGTCTTCAGCGCGCAGGCGGGCAAAATATTCGGGGGCGACGTTGGCCTGAAACAGGTCTGGATGCGCCGGGTTCATTTGGTTGAGCGGTATGCTGTAAAGATCCCGGTTCACATCTATGGCATATTTCTCGAGCGTGTCAGCGTTCGCACGCTTTAGTGGTTCACCGATTGATCCATCAACTTCTGTTGTCGACATCTGTTCCATCCTAGTCCGTAGTTTCCGTGCGGTAACATACGCCAGAATGCACCTCAAAGGAAACGATTTCCCTTCCCCTGAACAGAAGATCCGGAATAGCGCATTCAAACAACAAGTTCCTTCAATGTCGCCCTTTGGTTTATTCTGCGCTAGTCTCCACACCTAACTTTGGGAGAGGGATTGAACATGGCCACCAAACCAGACCTGCCGCATATTGACGGCCTGGACAAAGTCTTTATCGGCGGTGCCTGGCGCGACAGCCAGGGCGGCACCGAGACAGATATCATCTGCCCCGGCGATGAAGAATATCTGACAACCGTCATCACCCCCTCCACCACCGACGCCGACGCTGCTGTTGCGGCTGCACGCGATGCCTTCGACAACGGTCCCTGGCCGCGGATGAATGTCGAGGAACGCGCCAAGGTTTGCGACCGTTTTGCCGACGCGCTTGAAGCCCGGTTTGACCGGATGAACCTGGCCTGGATGCTGGAAGCCGGTGCCCCCCTCGCCCATGGTGAAATGATCAATAATGGCGCTGGCACCATGAGCTGGCGCGACACCATCGCCAAAGCCCGTGGCCTGGCTTTTGAAGAACACCGCCACAGCGATACAGGCAGTGTGCTGTTAATCCGCGAACCGGTGGGGCCGGTGCTGGCGATCCTGACCTATAACGGCCCTGTCGTCCTGATGGGCATGAAGGTGATGCCTGCCCTGTTGGCCGGTTGTCCGGTGATCATCAAGCCAGCACCCGAAACCGACCTGACCTCGCGCATTATTGCAGACGCCGTGGCCGAGGCCGACTTCCCGCCCGGTGTTGTATCGATCCTGACAGCGGGGATAGAGGTAACCCAACATCTGGTCGGTCATGCCGGCGTTGATATGATCTCGCTGACCGGCGGCACGGCCATTGCCATCGACGTCATTCGGCGATCGGCTTACCGCCTTGCCCGTACATCATTAGAACTGGGCGGTAAATCCCCAGCCATCATCGCCGATGATGCCGATCTGCCAACCATTCTGCCCCACCTGGTAGGCGGCTCGACCGGCTTTCAGGGCCAGGTCTGCATCACTCTGTCGCGGGTACTGGTATCGCGCAGTCGCTATGACGAAGTCGCCACCGGCCTGGCAGACGCCTATAACAGCCTGAAAATCGGCCTGCCTTGGGACGAAAGCATCGACCGCGGGCCCCTGGCCGTTGAGCGTGCCCGCGACCGGGCCGAGACCGCCGTGGCTGGGGCCCTGAAGCAAGGCGCGTCGATTGCGGCCGGGGGTAAACGACCGGCCCACCTACAACGGGGCTGGTACTATGAGCCCACTTTGTTGGTCGGCGTCGATAATGCCATGGACGTGGCGCAAGAAGAAATCTTTGGCCCCGTTACTGCACTGATCCCCTATGACGACATGGATGACGCCATCCGCATTGCCAACGACACCAAATATGGCCTGGCGGCGTCTGTATTTTCGGCCAGCACCGACAATGCCATACAGATCGCCCGACAGATCCGCACGGGTGGCGTGGCTATCAACACGGCCGGCATATCGCTGACAGAACCCTTTGGTGGTGTTAAGCAATCTGGCTGGGGTCGGGAATGCGGTGCCGAAGGCATCATGGAGTTTACGGACATCAAACAGATGCTACTGAGCGGTAGTTCTATTGCTTCGTAAACGCAGCCTTCACCCCCGGCATTTTTCTGTGCTAGCGTGACATCTTGGGAAGACAGGGACAGCGCTACAAGGCGCATGAATGCATCAGTATCGAGTAGAGGAGTAACCGAGATGGCAACCAAATTGGCAGATATCGAAGATATTTATGCAATTCCGCTGGACAAATTTAACGTCGCACAGCCCGAGCTGTGGGAAGCTGGCGTGATTGAGCCCTATTTCGATCGCCTGCGCAAAGAGGCCCCGGTTCATTATTGTGCTGAAAGCCAATATGGCCCCTATTGGTCCATCACCAAATATAACGACATCATGGAAGTCGAGATGAACCACAAGGTTTTCTCGTCGGAATCCAGCCTGGGTGGCATCACCATTGACGACCCTGACAGCCGTGGCGAAGGCAATGACATGGAATATCCCATGTTCATCGCCATGGATCCACCCAAGCACGATGCCCAGCGCAAAACCATCAGCCCCATGTTCGCCCCATCACATCTGGCCTTGCTGGCCGACAACATCCGGGCACGGGCCGGTGAAATCTTTGACGAATTGCCCATTGGCGAAGAATTTGACTTTGTTGATAGAGTGTCAATCGAACTGACGACGCAGATGCTTGCTATTCTGTTCGACTTTCCGTGGGAAGATCGTCGCAAACTGACCCGCTGGTCCGACGTTGCCACCGGGACGCCGGAATCCGGTATTGTCGAAAGCTGGGACCAGCGCACGGAGGAATTGTTTGAGTGTGCTGAGTATTTCAAAAAATTGTGGGATGAACGCATCAACGAGGAACCAAGAAAAGACCTGATCTCGATGATGGCCCATGCCGACGCGACCAAGGACATGCCCTATATGGAGTTCCTCGGGAATTTGATTTTGCTGATCGTTGGCGGCAACGACACAACCCGAAATTCCATCACGGGCGGTGTGCTGGCCCTGCACGAACACCCTGAAGAATTTGCCAAACTGGTGGCTGATCCATCGCTGATTCCCAATCTGGCGTCAGAAATCATTCGCTGGCAGACGCCCCTAGCGCATATGCGTCGCACGGCGCTGGAAGATGTAGAGGTCGGCGGCAAGCTCATCAAAGCGGGCGACAAAGTTGTCATGTGGTATCTGTCGGGCAACCGCGATGAAGAAGTCATTGAAGACCCCTACGAATTCAAGGTAGATCGCAAAGGCGCCCGGCGTCACCTTGCGTTTGGCTTTGGCGTGCATCGTTGTGTTGGTAACCGCCTGGCGGAAATGCAGTTGCAAATCGTCTGGGAAGAAATCCTGAAACGCTTTTCGCGTGTCGAAGTCGTGGGCAAACCAGAACTGATCTATTCCACCTTTGTGCGCGGTTTCAAAACCCTGCCCGTCATTCTGCACAAGTAAGAACCTGTATGCCGAGCATTACCTTTATTGAACACGACGGCACCAAACATGTCGTCGAAATTGACGCTGGAACCACCGCACGCGATGCGGCCATCGACAATGATATCCCCGGTATCGATGGCGACTGCGGCGGCAATTGCGCCTGTGCCACCTGCCATGTCTTTGTTGCCGATGAATGGATCGACGCCACAGGCAAAGCCGAACCAGAAAGCAACGAGGCCGAACTGCTGCAATTCGCCGACGACTACAAGGACAACAGTCGCCTCGCCTGCCAGATCCCTGTCACAGATGACCTTGATGGCCTGGTGCTGCACACGCCCATGGGCCAACACTAATTGGCGATAACAATTGGCGCCAATAAATGGGGACAGTGCATATTTAATTAAGGGTTTCATCTATATTATCAACGTGTTGAGATAATTATTTATGCACTGTCCCCATTTATTTTCCTTCATCGTCAAAGAGAGACCAATATGAAAGCAGCGGCCTATTTCCCTGGTCAGAAGATGAGCACGACTTTTGCCATGTCCGGGGATGATGCCTCGCTCCATTTTGATGTCAACAATCTGACGCCAAAGCAGATCGAAGATGATGAATCCAACAAAGATTTGATGGGATTTTTGCAGGTTGCACTCATTGGCCTGGGCAAGCCCACCGACCACAATATGATGTACGACGCGTTCGCCCATGGCCCGTGGCCGGACCGTCTTGCCATCTATACAGACTTCTTTGACCGGATGGGCCTGGACCCCATCCCCATGGGGCAACGCCACCTGCACCCCAAAGAGGGTTTTTACGATCACGTCGCGGCCGCCCTGCCCGATACGGATAGCGCCACGCTTTATATGACCAGCGGCACCAATGGCGTCATCCATAACGACCCGGATGCCTATGCCATCAGCCAGAACGTGAATTCGAAAGTCCATTTCGCACAAAACGCCCCAGGCTTTGGCATTCCGGTGCCCGATACATTGTTGACCAATAAGGGTGACCTGGGCAGCGACGCAGTTCGCGCCTTCATGGAAAAATACGACTATCAGATCATCCTCAAGACCCTGGGCTTGGCGGGTGCACGCAATGTCACTCCGGTAAGTTCCCTGCAGGATTGCATTGATTATGTGGCTGAATATAAAGACGACATGGATGTCATCCTGCAACGCAAATTGGATTTAGCCACCTATACGGAAATGACAGCCGATTTGTTGATCACTGACCGGGAAGTGTCAATTTCGAACGTGCGGCAGATTATGTTTGTCGAAGGTATTTGGGTCGGCAATCTGATTGGCCCCGATGTGGTGCTGACCCCGGCGCATGAAGCAGCGCTAATCAAAGTTGGTGAATACGCCCGCGCACAAGGTTATGTCGCGCCGGAAGGGCTGAATTGTGGTGTCGACTATTTCATCAGCGACGACGACTTTTTGGTTATCGAAATCAATGCCCGCTGGACGGGCGGCCTGTTCCCCGCAGAAATGATACGTCGTGTTGGTGCTGAGGGGGAAACTTGCGTTGCTTTTGTCGACCTGGTGCATAGCCAAAAATTCCACGCTTATCTGGAATTTGTTGACCGGCACCTTTACAAAAACAGTGAAGCCCACTTTGCCGTGATCCCGCTGGGCTGCAGTCCCATTCCCCAAGAATTGGACAATGGCGAAAATTATTTCGCGTGGCAGATCATCAGCGGGGATTTTGAAGCCTTCAAACAGGCGCGCCGTGCCGAGTTAGGCGACGGTGCCCTGATGCGCGCAGAAGATATCAGCCTGGTACTGTAAAGTTTCGCCCCTCAAGTGGCTGGCCCATCCGGGATGCATCAGCCATACTCAATCAATAAATAGACATTGTAAAAAAAGAGGCATCATTCCACATGGATATGGAACTGGCCCAGGAAGACCTGGAATTCGGGCAAGAAGTCCGCACGTTTTTTGAAGAAAACCTGACGGATGAACTCCGCGATGCGGGGCGTTTTGCCACGTCGATCTGGATCGACCCGACTTACTCGTTGAAATGGCAGGCGATCCTGCACAAAAAGGGGTGGGTGGCACCGGGCTGGCCCGTTGAATATGGCGGCACCGGTTGGACCGACATGCAGCGCTATATTTACACCAGCGAATGCTCGCGTGCCTCGACACCGCTGGCCGCCCCCATGGGTGTGGGCATGGTCGCTTACTGCATCATGGGTTACGGCACTCAGGAACAGAAGGACCATTACCTGCCGCGTATTCTGTCGGGCGAAGACTATTGGTGTCAGGGATATTCGGAACCCGGAGCCGGGTCTGACCTCGCGTCCCTGAAATTGCAGGCCGTGTCAGACGGTGATGATTATGTTTTGAACGGTACCAAAATATGGACCTCGCAGGCCCATTGCGCCAACAAGATCTTCATTTTGGTGCGCACCCGTAACGAGGGCAAACCCCAAGCGGGTATTACTTTCCTGTTGATGGACATGGACCTGCCCGGCATCGAAGTTTCGCCGATCATCAACATCGCTGGCGAACACGAATTGAACCAGGTGTTCTTTACCGATGTGCGCGTGCCCAAAACCAACCGGCTGGGCGACGAAAATGACGGCTGGACGGTGGCGAAATATCTGTTGGAATTTGAACGCGGTGGTGGCTCGTCCGCCGGCATCGAAATGTCGCTGGCCAAAGCCAAGGCCATCTTGTTGGATGCCGACCCTGACAACGAGACCCAACGTCTGCGCCATGCCGATCTGGAGCGGCGGTTAGAAGCCATTAAAATGACTGAAAAACTTATTCTGTCGACTCTTGCGACTGGCGGCAGCCCAGGCGGCAAAGCCTCCATGCTAAAGACCATTCGGTCGGAGTTGGGCCAGGACATCAGCCAATTCGCATCGGAGACGGCCGGGATATACGCCCAGGTGTTTCAGCCAGAGGCGCGCCAGCCCAACACCAATGTCGCCCCCATTGGCCCTGCAGAATATTTGACCCTGACGCCGGGGTATCTGACAGGCCGCGCGTCCACAATCGCCGGCGGGTCCGCCGAGGTGCAACGAAACATTATTGCCAAGATTATGGGGCTTTAGGGTCTTCGGGCAACAGCCCTTCGATACAATTTGTGCCTTCGCCACAAATCACTCAGGACGAACGGGTTTTTGATACTAAAGATAGAGGTTCGTCCTGAGTGAATTGCGAAGCGATTTGTATCGAAGGATGATCCGGGAATGAGGGACAACTTACAATTAGGTTGCCGCACTTCGGCCTTCCCAAACGGGCGCTTGGGCGTTACATAGAGGCCGAAATTTGAATTGCCACCGGGCACAGCGAGAGGAACCGGGACGATGAACATCAATGACCTGGTCGGCAGAAAAGTCGGCATGTGCGTGTCTGGCGGACTGGATAGCAAAACGGTTACCCATGTGCTGCTCAGCGCAGGTGTGGATGTGCTGTGTTTTACCGCCGATCTGGGCCAGCCCGATGAAGACGACATCTCGGGCGTTGTCGAAAAAATGGCCCCTGCAGGTGCCGAAACTATTGTGGTCGATCTGCGCGAAGAAATGGCGCGCGGCTGCTTTGACGTCATCAAGGCCCAGGCCACCTATGATGGTGGTTATTGGAACACCACCGGCATTGGCCGTGCGGTCATGCTGGAAGGCCTGATCAACGCCATGAAGGAACATGGCTGCAATGTGCTGTCCCACGGCGCCACCGGTCGCGGCAATGACCAGCTGCGGTTCGAGCGGTATACCAACGTGTTTGACCCCGACATGGATGTCTACGCCCCGTGGCGGGATGCAGAACTGTTGAAGAAGTTCCCCGGCAGGACCGAAATGGTCGCCTATCTGGCAGAACAAGGCATCGAGGCAGAAGTCGGCAATCGCAAGCGGTACTCGACTGACGGTAATCTCGCAGGCCTGTCGCATGAAGCCGAAGACCTGGAAGAGCTGGATACGTCCTGCCAGATCGTCGATCCCATCATGGGCGTGTGGCCAGAACAGGCCCCCGACGAAGTAGAGATTGTCACGCTGTCCTTTGAGAAAGGCGAATGCGTGGCCATCAATGGCGACGCCATGGGCCCGCTGAAGGCCATGGAAACCGCCAACGACATCGCTGGCCGCAACGGTATATGGATGCGCAATGCGCTGGAAAACCGGGTGATCGGCACCAAGAGCCGCGGCGTTTATGAAGCACCGGGCATGGAGCTGTTGGGCTTTGGCCTTGCAAACGTCTATCAGGCAACCCTGGATAGACGCGCCGGTGCGTTGATGGCCCATCTGTCGGATCTGGTATCCAACCAAATTTATGATGGCCGCTATTTCGACCCGGCCACCACAGCTGCCATGGCTGCAATTGACACATTTGCCGAACACGCGACCGCGAAGGTGGAATTGGGCCTTTATAAAGGCAACATGTATTCCCGCGCTTTGACGGATTGCCCGGCCTCGCTGTATTTCCCCGAACACGCGTCGATGGAGGCCAGCGACGGGCTGAACCCCGTCAGCTCACAAGGTTTTGTCGAAGTACAAAGCGTCGAGGCCAAGGCTTTGGCGCACGCAGGGCAAATTCGGAAGTAAGTAAAAGGCTGTCAGCTTCCCCGCCATTGTCACCCCAGCGAAGGCTGGGGTCCATTTGTCTTCAATGGAAATGACGACGTGTCCCCACATCGCGTCACGATGGATCCCGGACCAAGTACGGAATGACGGTTTAGTTAAGGTTAGTCCCAACCCAACCCCGTTCGTGCCGAGTGATTTGATCCTGCGTAAGCGGGGCAAATTGTATCGAGGTATGGACGCAGTGCCGTCATCCCCATGATCAACATCAACGCGCCCGTACCTCGATACAATCGCTTTGCGATCACTCGGCACGAACGGTCATATTTCGAGTTAACTACTCCGCCGCCTTTTCATCTGGTTCCAGCTTGTCTTGCGTGTTGGTGTCAAAATCGCTGGCGTCGTGGCGTTCGCGCAATTGCTTGGCCGGGTCGCCCCAGCTGGCATTGACCATCCGGCCACGTTTGACCGCAGGGCGCGCCTCAAAAGCTTTCATCCAGCGGTTGACGTTTTTGTAGGACTTCACGTCCAAAAACTCGCCCGCTTCATAGATATTGCCCTGCACCAGCGTGCCGTACCACGGGCAGGTTGCCATGTCGGCAATGGAATAATCGTCGCCACCCAGCCATTCAGCCTCGCCCAGCCGGCGGTCCAGTACATCCAGCTGGCGCTTGGCTTCCATGGTGTAGCGATCAATAGGGTATTGCCACTTTTCAGGCGCATAGGCATAAAAATGGCCAAAGCCGCCGCCCAGATAAGGAGCAGAGCCCATCAGCCACATCAACCACGAATACACCTCGGCCCGCGCCGCAAGGTCACCGGGCACAAAGGCCCTGTCAAATTTTTCCGACAGATACAAAAGCATGGCACCGGATTCAAAAATACGGGTCGGGGTTGGCGTGCTGTGGTCCATCAATGCAGGAATTTTGGAATTCGGGTTCACGTCGACAAAACCGCTGCCGAACTGGTCCCCTTCGCCGATATTGATCAGCCACGCGTCATATTCAGCGTCATAGCCAGCCGCCAGCAGCTCTTCCAACATCACCGTGACCTTGACGCCATTCGGTGTTGCCAATGAATAAAGCTGCAAAGGATGTTTACCGATTGGCAGTACTTTTTCGTGGGTAGGTCCCGCAATGGGTCGGTTGATATTTGTAAACCGACCGCCTTCTTGCTTTTCCCATTTCCAGACTTTGGGCGGCTCGTATATTTCAGGGTTTGTCATGTTGTCTTCCGTTCACTGTGTTGGTCTGTGTGGCGATACCGTATAGGGGTTTTTCACCCCCGGCAATCATTCGCCCTCTTGCTGTTCGGCGGCTTTGGCAGCTTCAGCGGCTTTGGCCTGCATGGTGCGGGGGTCGTATTTCCAGTCGCCTTCATAACGCGGGGCGTATTTTTCGTAGGCCTTGATCATTTCGTCGTAGCGATGCTTGATCCACACCACGTTAAACGAATGCGACACGACGTAATATTCCCCCGCCAAAATCTGTGGGAAGGCAATGGCGGTGTACTCTTCAACATCCATCGGCGCGTCGCCTGCCATGGCGGTCATTTCAGACTGCACAAAGCCGGGGCAGATGAACGACACGTCGATAAAGTCTGGCGTTTCTTCACGCAGGGCATCGGTCATGGAATGCAGGCCGTGCTTGGCACTTTCATAGGCGAACATGCCGGGCACGATATTAAAGAACGCGTTTTCCGACCCGACATTATAAATCGCCGCTGGCGTGCCACGGGCGATGAAGCGTTTGCCGAACACTGATGCGCCGTTCCAGACACCCATATAATTCACGTCCATCATCTGCCGAACCTGGTCCATATCGGCGTCAATAACCGACGATGGTGGGATCAAGATGCCCGCATTATTCATAATGACATCGGCACTGCCGAACTTTTCTTCGGCAAAATCAGCGAGCGCCTCTACCTGGGCATAGTCCGACACATCACAAGCACAGCCAAGGGCCTCATAGCCCAGTTCCTGCAACTGGGCCGCAGCTTCGTCCAGCTTTTCCTGCCGACGTCCTGCCAAAACCAATTTGGCACCGGCATCGCCAAAGCGCTTGGCAAATGAAAGGCCGATACCCGTGCCGCCACCGGTGATGACGACGACTTTATCTTTGAAATCTTTCACGAAACTTCTTCCTCGTTTGGGGGGAGTGTAGCGAATATTATTCTGGCAGCATATCCGAATTGCTGAGCCCCACGGCCTCGGCCAGGGTGGGGCCGATCTCATCGTTCAGGACCAGGTCTGCCATGCTATCGAGGTCTGTCGGGTCGCGGTTGAGGATCGCCAATGAGGCGCCTTTGTCTTTGGCCACGCTCAAAAATCCTGCGGCTGGGTACACCACCAGCGATGATCCAATGGCAATGAACAAATCGCAGGCGTGGGTGGCCTCGCTCGCTCGCATCATCTCGTATTCAGGCATGCCCTGGCCGAACGAAATTGTCGCCGTTTTGACAATTCCACCGCACGAACACTTGGGAAATTCACCCGCGTTAAAATAGGCTTTCCTCAGGGGTTCAATCTCATATCGGGTGCGGCATGACAGGCACAGGGCATAGCTGGAATTGCCATGCAGCTCGATGACCTGATCATCGGGGATGCCCGAGGCCTGGTGCAAATTATCGATATTCTGGGTGATGACATGGGTCACCTTGCCGTCACGCACCAGCTTGGCGATGGCCATATGGCCCTTATTGGGTTTGGCGTCATCAAAGGCCCCGCTGTTCTCGAACTTCCGGCGCCAGCTTTCCTGCTGTACGTCGACCGATGCCATGAAGTCATCAAAGTAAATCGGTTTGTTCTTGGTCCAATAACCACCAGGACTGCGAAAGTCAGGGATGCCGGATTCCGTGCTGACACCGGCACCGGTAAATATCACTACACGGCTGGCATCTTCCAGCATCTGTTGCAATGTCGCTCGCTTGTTCATCCCTGCCCTTCCTCGATATTGTCGCCAGCCTATCAGCTTGGTTTGTCTTCCTCTAGGGGCGTACCCCTGAACAGGAAGATATAGATGGGCACCACAAGCAACCCCATGGTGACAGAGACCATAATGGCAATGCGCGGGCCAGTGGCGTCGGCAACGGCCCCGTCCCTCCCTGGCCGACAGCATAACGGGAAGCCCTAAATTTACACAATGGTACGCGAACAGATTTGGCTTTATGGTTGTGTCGCAATCAGTTTTGGGCAATTTGGGGGGAACCATGTCAAAACAAGAACTCGATGCCATCTATGAAATGATGGAAGAAAACGCCTTTCCCGAAGACGCCGCGCCGGAATTGCTGCGGGAATCCATGGACGCAGCCGCAGCCAATTTTCCGGTCCCTGAAAGCGTCACCATCACAGAAACTGAAATTGCAGGCGTCGCTGCGGAATGGTTGGTTGGGCCCACTGGCAAAGACGGCCCTGTGATGCTGTATCTGCACGGCGGTGGCTATGTCGCCGGGTCGCTGAAGAGCCACCGACACCTGGTGGCCTATCTGGCCGACAAAATTGGCGGGCGCGTCTTGAACATCGACTATCGCCTGGCACCCGAACACCCCTTCCCGGCCCAAATTGAAGACGCCATCGCAGTCTATGCAGCGATGTTGGACGACGGCATCGATCCGGCCAATCTGTTTATCGGTGGCGACAGCGCCGGTGGTGGCCTGACCATGGCCACTCTGTTGAGCGCGCGCGACAAGGGCCTGCCCATGCCGGCTGGTGCCATTCTGTTTTCGCCCTGGATGGATATGACTGTCAGTGGCGAAACTCTGGTTACCAAAGCTGATGTAGACCCCAGCATCACCCCGACGATGGTGCAAAATACGGTGAACAATTATCTGGGGGGTGCCGACCCAAACGACCCGCTGGCATCGCCGATCTTTGCCGACCTTTCGGGCATGCCCCCAATCCTGATCCAGACTGGCGAAAACGAGGTGTTGCTGTCTGATAGTGAAACCCTGAACAGCCGCCTGATTGAGGCCGGATCACAAAGCCAACTGGAAGTGTGGAGCGGTATGTTCCACGTCTGGCACCAATTCTGGCCCATGCTGTCCGAGGCGCGCGACGCCCTGGATGGTGCCGCCAAATTCATTGCCGACCACCGGTAAAGGCCGCGTCACGTGACGGACCGTGTCATCAGCTTCCGGGCGCTGTCAGAAGTTGATCTGGGCCAACTCTACGTGTGGCTCAACAAGGATCATTTGCGCCGAAACGTGCAGCCTGAACCGATTTCGCTATCGGAAATCCACGCCAAATATCTGCCCCGTCTGGCCCTTGATCATCCAGTAAACGGCCATATGGTGTGCCTGGATGGTCAGGCCATTGGGTACATGCAGTGTTATCGGGTCAGCACGCAGGCTGATTTTGCCCGTGACATTGAGGAGGCCCAGGGTGTTGGGCTCGATCTATTTATTGGCGAGGCGCAACATATCGGACAGGGCATCGGCAAACAGATGCTGCGCGATTATGTCACCGAGATTGTACCGGCCCTGTTCCCTGACGAACGCACCTGTTTTATCGCCCATGAAGTCACCAACGAGGCAGCCATCCATTGTTCGCTGGCAGCCGGTTTTACCTATACGCGAGACATCGTCGAGAATGGCAAACCAAGTAAGTTGCTGACGAAACAGATGTGCTAGAGTTTGCACCTGCCATAGCAGTTAAACGCCAGGGGACGTTATGGATTTAGAACAAGCATATTATCTGGGGGAGCTGATCGGCGTTATCGCCATCGTCGGGTCGCTTGTTTTTGTCGGGCTGCAGATGCGTCAGACCAACCGGGTCAACATCGCTGGTGCACGGCATTCGATGTCTGAATTTGCCCTTAAGCTTATATCGTTGCAGGCCGAACACGCCGACAGACTGGCCACATCAGTGACGCAGAAACTCTAAGCTCTGGCGACATCATATTTCTTGAAAGCGTTCATCGAATGGTCTTTCAAATGGCAGAAAATTATCAGCTTCATCAAAAGATGGGCCTGATGCCAGAAGACCACTGGAAGGGCTTCGTTGCCTATCTGAGGGACTATTGCGCCGGTCGTGGCGTCACCGAATTTTGGGAAAAATACAGCGATCACTACGGGCGGGAATTCGCAATTTTAATAGACGGGTTGATACAAAAAAAGGACGGACCTAAGGCCCGCCCTTGATGATCGTCATTAGCTCGGACACTTAGCCCTGGCTGCTATCCTGGCCGTTAGCCCGCGCCATGGTGCGCCATTCTTCCCAACCGGTATAGCCGGTGAAGTGATCATCATCGAAGAAGATGATCGGGCCGTTACAGATAAACAGATACTCGGTATCTTCCAGCGCGGTGGTGGCACCGTGCAGCATGCCATTGGCCTCGTACACATAGTCGCCAGCGTTCAGGACGCCATCGCGGATTTGCAACTTACCGCTGAGAATAAAGGTGTGCGATCCACTAAGATGCTTGTGCGGGCCGGCCACAAAGCCTTTGAGCCAACGAAACAACACGGCCCAGCTGCCGCTTTCCTCGCCGGTATACAAGATCTTCACAAAGGACTTGTCGCTGGTTTTAAT
>Ga0114949_10000554_pt1 | contig 20445 bp, 19 predicted proteins | sample N074metaG_FD_83505 | JGI IMG/M metagenome (GOLD analysis project Ga0114949, IMG submission 83505) | Deep subsurface microbial communities from Kermadec Trench to uncover new lineages of life (NeLLi) - N074 metaG | ecosystem: Environmental > Aquatic > Marine > Ocean trench > Sediment | place...
ATTTGGATTTCAGAGCGCTGTCAACAGAACCCACGCCTCTAATTGAGTCTTCAAGCTTCAACTCATAATCATGACCATATTTGTCGAATTCACTCACTATGCAGACCGCAACATCAATTGTCCAAAACGCACGCTATGATGGGGGTGTACGGATGCTGGAGATTGCTTTATTCAATTCTTCATCAGTACTCCTGTCAACAACAAAAAATGTCGGCTTCCCCTGGGAGTGAAACATGCTGGTTCTGACAAACTCGAGAATAAAGCCCAATAACAATGAAATCCCACCGCCGTAAAAAAGAATCACACTCATTAAAGATGCCCAGCCTGGCGAGTCAGAAACTTGTGGATTGAAAAAATAGTTGACCAATACCCAGGATTCCAAAACGATTGCAATCAGCAGTGAAGCTCCGCTGATAAGCACGGAAAAGCGGAAGAATTGCACGTCGGAACTGATGATGAGGCGTTTCAGGTGGCTCAACAGGCTGACCATAGAATACCCGCTGGATTTACCTTCAGTAAATCGTTTGTCCTCCAGTTTCATTGAAACCGGAATTATTCTGGATGTGAACCAGACCAACGCAACATCAAAGTAGGTTTGATGAGAACAAACACTGGCGGCCGCCCTTGCGATTTGGCCCCGAATCAACCGGAAACTGCTAAACGAAGATGTGAACTTACTTTTCGATACCCAGTCAATCAGTTTCTTTGCCAGGTTGGAAAACACGTCCCGATATCCATGACCATGAGAACCCCGGTCTGAAGTGGCCAAAACGACATCTGCGTTTTCGCTTGCAGCAATTGCCAGCATCTCCAGAATATTTTCCGGAGGATGCTGGAGGTCTTCATCCAGCGTAACAACCCAATCTCCTGAACAATGCAAGATTCCTGCTACGGTGGCATTGTGCTGTCCAAAATTCCTGGATAAGGAAACAGACTTTACCCAGGGGTAGATTTTTTCCAATTTTTCAATGACTTGCTCTGATGAATCAACCGCACCATCGAGTACAAAAATTGACTCTACTAGCCTCAGGTTTTCTGAATTATTCTGGATCGTCAAACGTAGTTGATCAAGCTCCTCGACCAGCTTCTCCAGGTATTCCTGTCCGCAATAGACGGGTGTTACTGTACTAATTGAAATCATCGTTTAGTTCCCGGTTGCATTGATTTTGTCGTTCTTAAAAAAACGAAACGACTCATAAGCAAATAGCTGATAAAAGGAATTGTTGCAACAACGATCACGTAACTGCCCACCGGAGAGATTCCGTAATACGACGCGGCCACAAAAACAATGGCGGTTGATAAAATGAGCCCGAGGCCGGAAACCAAGGAGAATCGCAGGAACTCAAACCTGATGGTACCGCTGGATCGAAATGCAAAATTTCGCTGCAGGATAAATGAAAAGGCAATACAGGCTGAATATGCCGTAATACTTGCCAACATTTCACGCCCGGGAAGGGCAAATGTGATTGCGGAAGCCAGAATAAAATAAAGCGCGCTCGAAGCAGCGCCGACCGAACCAAAACGAAATACCCTGGCCAGATTGGCATCCGGATTGCTTATCCCCATCTCAAAATCATGATCAGATTTACCTATTGAAGCACGATCTTATCGTAACATTCAGTGACGTCTGATATAAGCGGTAGTACTTTCTGGAAGGAGATTTACAGAGCTTGTACGGGGTGCAAATAAGATATCGGTGCGTTTTCCTGATCTTCGAAAATAACTTCTTCCCAGGTATCCGGGTTGGCTAATAATTCCCTGAGTAAAAGATTATTCAATTCATGACCGGATTTGAATCCTGAGTACGCACCAATTAAGCCGTGGCCGAGCAAATACAGGTCACCGATGGCATCCAGCACCTTGTGCTTCACGAACTCGTCCTCATAACGAAGCCCGTCTTCATTGAGGACTCTGTAATCATCCAGCACTATGGCATTATCCATACTGCCACCCAGGACAAGATTGCGGTCTCGCAGCATTTCCAAATCACGCATGAATCCGAAAGTTCGAGCCCTGGATACTTCTTTTAAATATGAAGTAGTTGAAAAATCAACCGATGCATAAGAGGTGTGCGATTTGAAAACCGGATGATCGAAGTCGATCTTGAAGGATACCTTAAATCCGTCATGCGGTTCAAAACGGGCCCACTTGTCATCACGGCGGATTTCAACGGGTTTGAGAATCTTGATAAATCGTTTCGCCGAAGATTGTTCCTCGATACCTGCCGACTGGATCAGGAATACAAACGGTCCTGCACTACCATCCATGATAGGCACCTCTGCCGAACTGAGATCTACATAAGCATTATCAATGCCCATACCCGCCATTGCTGACAGCAGATGTTCAACCGTGGAGACCCTGATATCATCAACTACCAGAGTCGTAGACATGCTCGTATCGCCAACGTTAGTTGCGGTGGCTGGAATCTCAGCCACCGGATCAAGGTCCACACGACGGAAGATAATTCCGGTATTTACCGCAGCAGGCCTTAGTGTCATATAGACCTTTTCACCGGTGTGGATTCCAACACCTGTGGCCTTGATAACGTTTTTTAGTGTTCGTTGCTTTATCACTTTTGCAGAGACTCAAGCCCGAAAAGAAGGTGGAATTTTAACACAGCACCCTTGACCAAAACAGAATTTTTTGGTGTTTCAACAACAAAATGTTGTAACTTAACAACATTTTAACAAAAACATGGTACAGGGACGTGCCATCAAGAGCGACAGCGAGATGTCGGAGCGAAGCAGATTCACACATCTGCGTAGGGGTGCTGCGAGGCAGTATCCTCGCAAATTATGAAGTCGCTTTGCGGCTCTTATTAAAGCGCGAAGCGCGGCAAGGAAAAACTTTCTCATAAAAGAAGCCGGCCTGCAAAACAGGCCGGCCCATTAGGCGAGTAGAATCTCCGCACGTGCCAAAGCAGAACCGAAGCAGAACTTGAGCCGACTTCGGCCAACTCAACGCTTTAGTCTGCCTGGACTCTCAGGAATGAGGGGATATCCAGGTAGTCAATGTTTTCCTGCGTGGAAAACATATCATTGGTTTCTGCATTTCCCGCGGACGCTTCGGCAGTTTGTTCTGCCGCGACGTTTGCGCCAGTATCTGCCGTGAACATGGGTTCGGGCTGCCCTGTTGTGCCATTCCTGACAATCTGCATTTGATTTTCTGTTGCCTGGGTCTGAGATCGGCTTTCTGACAGCCCGGTCGCCACCACTGTAACCCTGAGTTCATCTCCAATTTCCGGATCAATCACGGTACCAATAACCACTGTCGCGTCATCTGAAGCAAGATCTGCAACTGCACTTCCAACCTCATCAAACTCTTTCATGGTCAGGTTCATGCCAGCTGTGATATTCACGAGTACGCCACGGGCTCCGGAAAGATTGATGTCTTCCAACAGGGGACTGCCAATTGCGGCATGAACCGCCATCAGTGCCCGATCTTCACCCTGCGCCCTGCCTGTCCCCATAACCGCCTTGCCCATCTCCGACATAACGGTACGTACATCGGCGAAATCAACATTGATCAGCCCTTGGCGGGTAATCAGTTCAGCAATCCCCTGAACAGCTCCCTGCAGTACGTCATTAGCCGCTTTAAATGCATTCAAAAGCAAGGCATCCTCACCCATCACATCAAATAATTTGGTATTGGGAATTGTGATCAATGAGTCGACTTGACGCGATAACTCTTCGATCCCCTGCTCAGCAATCGCCATCCGCCGCCTGGCTTCAAAGTGAAATGGCTTGGTGACCACTGCCACGGTTAGAATACCCAACTCCTTGGCTGCCTGGGCGATAACCGGTGCAGCACCGGTACCGGTACCACCGCCCATCCCGGCGGTTATGAATACCATGTCAGCACCGCTTAAAATCTCCACAATGCGATCACGGTCTTCTAGGGCCGCCTGTCTGCCGATCTCAGGATTCGCACCCGCACCCAGGCCCTTGGTAATGCTGGCACCGATCTGCAGTACGGTCTTCCCTTTAAATTGGCGCAGGGCCTGGGAATCCGTATTGGCTGCTATGAATTCAACACCATCGATATTGGCATCAATCATTTGTGCAACAGCGTTGCCGCCGCCACCACCAACACCGATGACCTTAATCTGCGCACTCGGTGTGTAATTTTCTACCAGTTCAAACATTTTAGTTCTCCTCTCGCTCGCCTTATTTTTCACCGGCGTTTGACTTTTTGGGTCCAATTCACCGATGCATTCCTTTCAAACCATTAAAATTCACCCCGGAACCAACTCTGGATCCGGTCCAATATTGATTCAGTTCCACCAGGGCCAGACAGGCTCCGACCACTATCCACCTGGCTACCGTAAAGCAGTAGTCCAACCCCGGTCGCGTGTACCGGGTTGGAAACCACATCTGATAAACCGTTGACGTATTGCGGAATCGCCAATCTCACCGGCATGTGGAATATCTCTTCCGCCAGGTCGATAACGCCCTCCATTTTTGCCGCACCGCCGGTCAGTACGAGGCCGGATGCCACCATGCTTTCAAATCCACTGCGACGCAGTTCTGCCATGACCAGCGAAAACAATTCGCGATATCGTGCTTCCACCACCTGGGCAAGGGTTTGCCTGGCAAGCCTTCTTGATGTCCGGTCTCCGACACTTGGAACCTGTATGGTTTCCTCGCTTCCCGCTAATTGTTCCAACGCGCAGGCATACTTGATCTTGATGTCCTCGGCATGTTGCGTTGGTGTTCGCAATGCCACTGCAATGTCATTGGTTACCTGGTCTCCGGCAATCGGAATACAGGCGGTATGACGAATGGCGCCATCGGTAAACACTGCGATATCGGTGGTACCTGCGCCGATGTCCACCAGGCACACGCCGAGATCTTTTTCGTCCTCGCTCAAAGCGGTAAAGCTGGCAGCCAAAGGCTGCATGATTAATTCATCCACCGTCAAACCACAGCGCGCCACGCACTTGGAAATGTTTTGCGTTGCACTCAATGCTGCTGTAACCACGTGGACATGCGCCTCCAACCTGACACCCGCCATTCCGATGGGTTGGCGAATGCCATCCTGATTATCCAGAACGTATTCTTGTGGCAACACATGCAGGATTTTTTGATCAGCCGCAACCGGAATAGCTCTTGCGGCATCCAAAACCCGGTCCACATCGCCTTCGGTGACTTCCTTGTCCTTGATTGCCACCGTGCCGTCTGAGTTTTGACTGCGAATGTGGTTGCCGGAAATGCCGCAGAATACAGAATGGATTTCACAACCGGCCATCAACTCTGCCTCTTCGACTGCACGTTGAATGGCCTGCTCGGTGGATGCCATGTCAACGACTACGCCCCGCTTCAACCCCCGCGATGGATGTGAGCCCAGACCAATGACTTCTACAGCTCCATCCGGCTGAAGTTCGCCGACAATAGCCACAATCTTGGATGTGCCTATATCCAGCCCTACGATCAGTGATTTTTCAGTTTTCTTTACCATAAGTCCCCGCAAACCTGGCCCGTGATTTTGGCCAGCGCACCGCAAATCCATTCGTGTAGCGAAGATCCACAGCCAATGGGGCCATGTCCTTGCCAGTCATTAATCCGGACCAACTGCTCACCAGGCGTTGCAACCTGGGCATCGCACTTTCGCGTCCGAGTTGAACTTCGGTCCCGTTGTTCAACTGCAAAAACCATGAACCGCGCGGGTCCAACCGGATAATTTCAATTTCAAGCCCCAGGCGTATCAGTTCAATATTGAATTTCTGCCAATTGGCAAACACCACTTCAAGTTGATCATCCGGACCGCTCAAGCTGGGCAAGCCCTGAATTCCTGCTGCGCCAGAAACCTCGAACGATGCACCTGACCGGGAAATCAACTGATCTCCGGTCCAATGTGCAACCGGTGTGAATTCCTTAATCTGGACTTTGACGGTATCCGGCCAAATTTTCTGAATGATGGCTGACTCGATCCAGGGCTGCCGATAGGCGGCCTCGTGCATTTTTTCCAGATCAACAGTGAAATAACTTCCAGCAGAAATGGGCAGCAGACTGGCCCTGATCTGCTCGGCACTTACACGTTCAAAAGTACCGTCTATTTCCAGCCAGCGTATGGGCCACTGCTCCTTGGTGGTCATCCCGATTCCAACCCATATCACACCGGCAATTGCGAGCCCGCACATAAACACGGTCGGCAGCAGTCCTTCGCTGAAACCGCGACTGGCCCGCAAGTTGAGACAGGAGTCAATATGGTTCACAAACTGGTCTCCAGAATTCGCCAAACCAATTCGTCAAAGCCAATGCCCATTGCCTCGGCGGCCTGGGGAACCAGGCTATGATCCGTCATACCCGGAATCGTGTTTACTTCGAGGAACCAGGGTTGGTTGTTTTCATCGAGAATGAAGTCCACCCTGCCCCAACCTGAAGCCTGCAATACATTAAAGGCTGTCAGGGATTGTTGTTGTAATTGCCGTTCCAAATCTGAATCAAGACCACAGGGACAAAAATAACGGGTCTGGTCAGATTGGTACTTTGCTTCGTAGTCATAAAATTTCCTTGGCGTTTCAATGCGGATCAAGGGCAACACCTTGTCTCCCAGTACGCCGGCAAAATATTCACTGCCTGCAATTAATGGCTCGACCAGCACCTGTTCTCCATAGCGTCGTGCAAGCTCGATTGCTGCGGCCAGTTCATCTGCATTTTCAGCTCTGGATACACCAATACTGGAGCCCAGCGCACTGGGTTTAACGAAAACCGGGTAGCCAAACCGGTCGGCAGCATGCTCGAACTGTCGACTGCCGGGTTCTACAGTTTCGAATTCAGTGGTCGGGATTCCATGCTGCATCAACATATTCTTGGAACTGATTTTGTCCATCGTCAGTGCAGAGCCAAGCAGGCCGGTGCCGGTCACTGGAATTTTCAAGAGCTGTAAAGCACCCTGGATGGCACCATCTTCGCCACCAGGCCCGTGCATCAGGTTAAAGACCCGGGAAATTTGCCCACCGTCGATGGCTTTAAACAGCCCCGCCGCCCCGTCAAACACTTGGTGAGAAATTCCGCTACGCTCGAAAGAACGTGCTACATCGGCACCACCGTCAAGAGATACTGCCCGTTCGGCGCTTTCACCACCAACCAGTAGTCCTACCCGGCCAAAGTCCTTTGCATTGGTAATCGTCACAGCTGCCAGCGCATTCATGAAGAATTCCCGCTGGTTTGCCGGAATTTATCAGCCAGTTGCTCAATACTGCCAGCCCCCATCAACAGGACAAGGTCACCTTCAAGCAGAATATCTCCCAGTGCGCTGTATACATCCTCAACATCCGGGATAAGAACGGGGTCGACCTTACCTCTTGCCCGGATTGACTGGCATAGCGCACGACTGTCTACACCATCAATTGGATCTTCTCCAGCGGCATAGACCTCGGTCAGAACAACCCGGTCCGCGGTTGACAGCACACTGCTGAAATCATCAAAAAGATCCCGTGTCCTGCTATACCTATGTGGTTGAAAAATCACCACCAACCGATGCCCCGGCCAACCGTCTCGCGCCGCCGTCATGGTGGCAGTGATTTCTGTTGGATGGTGACCGTAATCCTCGATCACCCGAAACCTCTGCCCCTTAAGTTCATGCATGCCCAGGTCAGCAAACCTTCGGCCAATGCCTTCAAAATTCTCCAGGCAAGCGATTATTGACTCAATATCCAGGCCCAGATCCCACGCCACTGCGAGGGCGCCCAGTGCATTTTGGACGTTATGCTTGCCTGGCAGATTAAGCACAACATCCAATGCAGACCCGCCCGATGGCAGGTGCAGTTTAAAGCTCATTTTCCGGCCGTTCTGGCTCAGGTCTGTTGCCCTGATATCGGCCTCCTGTGAAAGACCAAAAGTCACCACGGCACGGCTAACTTCGGGAACCAGGGATGCAACCTCTTGGTCATCTATACACAATATTGCGGCACCGTGGAATGGCAGATGCTGAAGGAACTCCAGAAATGCTTTGCGTAAATTTTCGAAACTGCCGTCATAGCTTTCCAGGTGGTCGTGATCAATATTGGTCACAACTGCAATGACCGGTTGCAACAACAAGAATGAGCCATCGCTCTCATCAGCCTCTGCCAGCAAATAGTCTCCCTGACCCAAGCGTGCATTACTTCCCCAGGCATTTACAACACCACCAATCACAAAGGTCGGATCCAGCCCTCCAGCGGCAAGCAGGCATGCTGCCAGGCTAGTTGTAGTGGTTTTGCCATGCGTGCCGGCAACTGCGATTCCGCGTCGAAAACGCATCAACTCGGCAAGCATTTCTGCCCTTGGAATGACCGGGATTCGCGCCTGTCGGGCTGCCAGCACCTCTACATTTGATTCAGGCACGGCACTCGACACAACCAAAACATCAGCCTGTTCAACCAGGCTCGCGTCATGGCCGAGGCTGACCTTGACACCAAATCGCTGCAGGTGCCTGGTTGCCTGCGATTCAGTCATGTCGGAACCACTGACCTCAAACCCCTGGTTGGCAAGCACTTCGGCAATCCCACTCATTCCGGAACCACCGATGCCGACCATATGCACTTTTCGCATTCGGCGCATGGGTTGAAGCTGGACGGCATTTGTGCTCACTTTCATTTGCTTACCCATTGACTGCAGGCACTGACCACCTGTTCCGTGGCATTGCTGACCGCGACTGCCCTGGCGGCAACCGCCATTTCCAGCATTTTCGGCCGATTTGAAAGTAACCTGGTTAGCGAGTTGGCCAGGTTTTGAGCCTGCAGGTCTGTTTCAGGCATGATTTCCGCTGCACCTGAATCCACCAGGTAGGCAGCATTTCTTGTCTGATGATCATCAACCGCATGTGGATAAGGAACCAGAATGGCACCGGTACCCGCCGCTGCAAGCTCCGAAATGGTCAATGCCCCTGCCCGGCAAATTACCAGGTCTGCCCAGGCATAGGCATCAGCCATACCATCAATGAATTCATGCACCTCGGCTGTGATTCCGGCCTGCCGGTAGGCCTCACTTGTGTCCTGGAAATCAGCCTTCCCGGACTGATGACAAACCTTAGGTTGAAGTTCGCGCGGTAGCAAAGCCAGGGCCTGGGGCACTATACGGTTAAGACTGCGTGCACCCTGGCTACCACCCGTGACTAATAATCTTGGCTGGCCTATTCGTTGGAAAAAGCGCGTACCCGGCTCCGGTAAGCCGGCAACCGAGCGCCGCACAGGATTACCACAAGTCGTTGCCTTGAGTCGCACGGGAAAGGTACCCGGAAAGGCCTGTAACACACATTTTGCCATGCTGGCCAACACCCTGTTGGTCATCCCGGGAACCTGGTTTTGCTCATGTACCACCAGCGGTATTCCACCCAGCCAGGCAGCAATTCCCCCTGGCCCTGCAGCGTATCCACCAAAACTGAGCGCACAGCTTGGCCGGTTGCGAATCATGCTGGCACGGGCATCCAATACTGCCCTTGTCAGCCGAAACGGCATAGTCAGCCAGCTTAGTATCCCCTTGCCCCTCAGGCCTGAGATCCGTACCTTGTCGACCTCGATACCATGTGAGGAAACCTGCCCGCACTCCATGCCGCCTTCTGCTCCCAGCCAGCGTACCTTTACACCATGCCTTATGAACAGGTCTGCAACTGCCAGACCAGGGAAAATATGGCCGCCGGTTCCACCCGCCATGATCAATACGCTTGGGGGAGACTGGTTCATTTTCTAAGCCTCGCTGGCCGGGTTCGTTCACCTGCCTGCATCAGGCCATCGCGATCCAGTTCATATCGAATTCTAAATACCATGCCCAGGGCCAGGAAAGTCATCAAAACACTGCTTCCGCCTGAGCTTATCAATGGCAGAGTCAATCCCTTGGTGGGTAATACACCAAGATTTACACCGATGCTGACCAGCGCCTGCAGGCCTATCCATAATCCAACCCCAAAGGCGAGATTGCCTGCAAAAGGGCGATCATTGCGGTGTGCCACCATTCCGATTGACATGATTCGCGTCACCAGCAACATAAAAAGCCCCAATACCAGGCACACGCCCAGCAACCCGAACTCTTCGGCAAGCACTGCAAAAATAAAGTCGGTATGTGCTTCTGGAAGGTAGAACAATTTCTGAATACTGGCACCCAGCCCGACACCAAAAACTTCGCCACGCCCTACCGCAATCAACGCCTGGGTCAATTGAAATCCGCTATCAAACGGATCTGCCCATGGGTCCATGAAACTGATGATGCGACGCAGGCGGTATGGCTCCATTGCAGCCCAGCCAAAGGCCGGTAAAGTCACTGCAACTAATACCAAAATATGCCGCAAGGCGGCACCAGCCAGCCATATCATTCCGCCGATAATGGCGGTAATAATCGCTGCACTTCCCATATCAGGCTGCAACAGCAATATGAAGGACAGAAGTGCGGCAAGCATTAATGGTTTAAAAGTGTCGAAAAACCGGACCTGGATCAATTCAGATTTCCGTACCAGGTATCCGGCCATGTAAATAATAACCATCACCTTAACTGCTTCAACAACCTGAAAATTCGCGATTCCCAGCCTGATCCAACGACTGCTTCCATTCACTGAATGACCAAGACCAGGTATGAAAACCAAAAGCAAAAGCAAAGCGGCCAGCATCATCATTGGCCTGCAAATTCTCTCAAGAAACGCAATTGGCACAATCCGGAATGAAGACGCCAGGACGATGCCAAGAAATATATAAATGGCATGTCTGATCAAGTAGTGGGAAGAACTTACGCCCTGGCTCTCGGCAACAGCAATGGAGGCAGAGCCAACCATCACCAGTCCCAATGAAACCAGCAACATGATGGGCAAAAGCAACCACAGGTCCACAGACCACTCATGATTGATGCGGTCCGAGCGCATGGCCTGCATCGTTGTTGCGCCTGCTTTCATCGAATTTTCAAGGTCGCCAGACCCGCCAGAACCAACACTACGGAAATGATCCAGAACCGCACAATCACCCTGGGCTCGGGCCAGCCTTTCAATTCAAAGTGGTGGTGAATGGGTGCCATGCGGAAAATACGTTTACCGGTTAACTTGAAGGACAAAACCTGCAAAATTACCGACACCGTTTCCATGACAAATACACCAGCCATCAGGCAAAAAACCAGTTCCTGTCGAACCAGCACTGCGATCAGACCGAGTGCTGCACCCATCGCCAGGGCGCCGGTATCGCCCATAAAAACCTGGGCGGGATAGGTGTTGAACCAAAGGAACCCAAGCCCGGCACCCGCCATCGCCCCGCAAAATATCACCAGCTCCCCGGTTCCGGGAATATGCGGAATAGCCAGATATTCCGAAAATACCGTATGCCCGGTGACATAGGCGAAAATACCCAGTGCAACTGAGATAAACACTGCCGGCATAATGGCCAGGCCGTCCAGGCCGTCGGTCAGGTTTACAGCGTTTGAAAACCCCACGATAAAAAAGTAGGTGACCACGATATAGCCCATACCCAACGGTAGGACGAGGTCCTTGAAAAACGGAAAAATGAGCTCGGTTTCTGCAGGAATCTCAGCGCTCATGTAAAGATAAATTGCCGCAGCCAGGCCTGCGACAGACTGGGCAAGATATTTCCACCGCGCTGCCAACCCCTTTGAATCCTTTAGCACCAGCTTACGGTAATCATCCACCCAGCCAATTAAACCGAATGACAACGTAACGAATAAGACCACCCATACATAACGGTTACCCAGGTCTGACCAGAGCAGGGTCGAAAGCACGATGGCAAACAGGATCAGTGCTCCACCCATGGTCGGTGTGCCGGCTTTGGCAAAATGAGATTTTGGCCCCAACTCACGAATCGGTTGAGCAACCTGGTTTTTAACCAGCCTGCGAATAAACGACGGACCGAGCACCAGTGAAATTGCCAGGGCCGTTAATGCGCTCAGGATTCCGCGCAAGGTAATGTAGCTGAACATACTGAAATCAGGGTTTATTTCCGCAAGTCTTTGGAATAATTCCAGCAACATCAGCCTGTCTCCCTCATTGGGTATGGATCCGTAATTGCCTCGACTACCTGCTCCATACCCATCGATCGAGAGCCTTTAACAAGGCAGGCGACGCCGGGTCTGAGTTCGGAACAAAGTGCCTCTGTCAGGGCAGCGTGACTGTCAAAATGCCGGCCACCGGAGCCAAAAGCTCCTATGGCGGACTTTGATGCATCACCAAGAGCGAAGATTTTCTTCACCCCTAGTGCCCTGGCTGCTTCACCCATTTCAGCGTGCATTTTCCGACTGCCATGCCCCAATTCCTTCATGTCGCCCAGCACCAGCCAGGGCTCACCGCGCTGGAGTGATAAAACCTGCAAAGCGGCATATAAGGATGCAGGGTTGGCGTTGTAGGTGTCATCGATGACCGTCCAGCCTGACTGTGTATGTACGAGATTCAGACGACCGGGTACCGGTTGTGTGTTTTCAAGCCCTGCCCGAATTTGCTTAAGTGGAATGTTCAGGGCCAAAGCCACTGCAGTTGCAGCCAGGGCATTTTGCAGATTGTGATCGCCTGGCAAATGCAGATGCAACTCAAACTCACCTTGCGGGGTCCGCACTTTTGTTCCATTGGGCGTATGTACAGGGAAAACATCTGAACCGGGTTTATGACCGAAAGTGATGTGGTTCTTTGCCGGGCACATTTCCTGCCACAAGCTGACCCAACTTTCGTCATTATTGATAATCGCCGTGCCGGTTGCCGGTAATGCCGCATACAACTCACCCTTGGCCCTGGCTATACCCTCTTCATTCCCGAAACCTTGCAAATGTGCGGGACCGACATTGGTCACGAGGCCAATCCCGGGGGCACAGATAGCGGAGAGATATTCAATGTCACCGGCTTTACTTGCACCGAGTTCCAACACGGCAAACTCGTGATTGCTGTTTAATTCGAACAGGGTCAAAGGCAAGCCCAGTTCATTGTTGTAATTGCCACTGGTGGCAAGAACGCTGGCATTGGTTTCCAGGATTTTCGCGACCATCTCCTTGGTCGTCGTTTTGCCATTACTACCGGTAATGGCAACAACCACTGGTTTGATATCAGCACACCACTTGGCTGCAAGGCTTCCCAGTGCGGTAATTACATCATCCACAACAAGCTGGGGGAGGGGCAGATCGAGTTTCCTGCTGACCAGTGCCACCGTGGCTCCATCTGCCAAGGCAGATGACACAAAATCATGGCCGTCGGCGTGTTCACCACCCAGTGCAGCAAACATCATTCCACTACTAACCCGGCGGCTGTCGGTGGTAATTCCTGCGAAACCCGCAGCCGTTGTAACCGGTGGAATACCAAGGGTCTGCGCAGCTTCTTGAAGTGACATCCTGATCATGCTGCCGCACCCAGTGCAGCACGGATAACCGCCTCGTCGCTGAAGGGAAGTTTCTGCTCACCGATCTCCTGCCAGGTTTCATGCCCTTTTCCGGCGACCAAAACAATGTCCCCCGGCCCGCTGTTTAAAATTGCATGTGTAATTGCAGCAGCCCGGTCCGGCTCCACCAGCGCATTCCCAGGGTTCTCAAGACCACTAAGAACATCATTGATAATTGAATTAACCGACTCGAAACGCGGATTGTCACTGGTGATTACAAGCTGGTCAGCAAGTGCTTCCGCCGCCCTTCCCATTTGCGGTCGCTTACCGCGGTCCCGGTTACCACCACAACCAAATACACAAATCAGGCGCCCGCTCAGGTGAGTCCTGACCGCCTGCAAGGCGTGGGCCATTGCATCAGGTGTATGTGCGTAGTCGACAACCACCACAGGTTGTCCGGGTTCACCGCCCATGCGCATCATACGACCAGGTACTGCCTGCATCATTTCAAGTTCTCCAACCACATCTCCCCAGCACATCCCCAGCAAGCTAAGTGTGCCTGCGGCTGCCAGCAGGTTGGATACATTGAATGCGCCCAGCAAGCCTGTCCTGAACTCTGATTTACCCCAGGGTCCGTTAATGCGCAGATACATTCCATCCGCATCCACGGCCAGAATTTCTGCTTGTAGTTCAGCCCCTGGCGCCATGCCGTACGCCAGTGTCTGGGTTTCTCCGGCCAGTTCCTTAATCCACCCACGGCCGGTCAGGTCATCGTGATTAATAATTGCAAAACGAGGAGCGAATTCGGTAAACAGTCGTTTCTTGCAGTCGGCGTATGACTGCATATCATGGTGATAATCAAGGTGGTCTCTGCTCAGGTTGGTAAAAACGCAGGCATCAAATTGAACGGTTTGGCATCGCCCCTGCTCCAGGGCATGTGATGAAACCTCCATTGCAACGCGATCGACGCCGCGGTCCAGGCAATTAGCCAGGATTTCGTTAAGCCTGAGCACATCGGGTGTCGTCCGTGTGGCTACACTCAAATCATCAAACGGCCCGTAACCCAGTGTGCCGACCATGCCCGAAATCCCGTAAACACGATGCCAGGACTGGGCAAGGAAATGTGCGACAGAAGACTTTCCATTGGTGCCGGTAATACCTGCCACTGTCATGAGGTCGGATGGAGCGGCCCAGAATCGCGAAGCCAGTTCGCCTAGTTTTCCATTAAGCTCCGGAACGATTACGCAAGGTATATCAACATCAGGATCAGCCTGTTTACCATCGTGAATAACTGCGACAGCACCCTTATTGACCGCCATATCAACATGATCAAGGCCATGCCCTTGTGCACCCTGTATGGCAACAAAAGCATGGCCAAGCTCCATGCACCGGGAATCGAGATTGAGTCCTGCAACCGCGATATCCGGCGGGTCCGGGAGCCAGCCTTCAAGTAGCATTCGCAAACTCATTCCGTAAGTCACTGCGATACTCCGGAGTCAGAGGCTTTCCCGGCATCGACCAATAATGCTGAATAATCATCAGGCGGAATATTCATTAACCTTAATGCACCTTTAACCACGCTGGAAAACAACGGCGCTGCGACGTCACCCCCGTAATAGAGGTCTCCGGTTGGGTCATTGATGACCACGATGCACACCAGTCTTGGATTGGATGCCGGTGCGAAACCGGCAAAACTTGCCACGTAGCGAGAGGCATATCCCGATGCACTGGCCTTTCTGGAAGTACCGGTTTTACCGGCAATCCGGTAGTTGGCAACGCGCGCTTGTTTCCCGGTGCCCAGTGGCCCGGTAACAGTCTCCAGCATGCCGGCAATCTGTCTGGCCAGCTGCGGGTCTATGACCGAGATCAGCGGATTGCTCACACCCTGGATAAAGGTAGGCTGCCGAAGCCGACCCTGGTTGGCAATGACCGCATAAGCCTGGGCAAGCTGAAGTACGGTGGTAGAAATACCATAGCCATATGAAATCGTGGCCTGTTCGAGGCGGCGCCAACGACTGTGATTACGCAGTACCCCGGCTGATTCACCCGGGAATCCGCTACCGGTAGCTTCACCGAATCCAAATCTCCGGTAGGTATCCCACATGTGTTCCGGGGATAGCTCCAGTGCAAGCTTGGTCATACCAACATTACTGGACTTGGTAATTACCCCGGTCAGGTCCAGCAGGCCATAATCCCTGTGGTCATGGATGGTATGGCCGGAAATTTGCAGCGTGCCGGGTGAAGTATCCACTTGCGTGGCAAGTGTGACATTACCCTGTTCGAGTACCGAGGTCATCGCAAAGGCCTTCATCACCGAACCGGGCTCAAATACATCGGTTACGGCCCTGTTGCGCAAGCCGTCATTTTCTGAACCCGGGTGATTGGGGTTATAGGATGGCTGGTTGACCATGGCCAGGATTTCACTGGATTCAAGATCGAGCAGAACTACGCTGCCGGAACGGGCACCGTGTTTTAGTACGGTACGCTTGAGTTCGCTATAGGCAAGGTACTGCAGGCGACGGTCTATGGTCAGGTGAAGGTCATTTCCCGGCTTTGATTCATTGACCAGTTCAACTTCCTCAACCGTACGACCAAGCCTGTCCTTGATCACGCGTTTACTACCCGGTTCACCTGCCAACCACTCGTTATAGGCCAGTTCCAGGCCTTCCTGGCCAATATCATCAATATTGGTAAAACCGACAACGTGCGCTGCCACCTCGCCTGCCGGGTAAAAGCGGCGATATTCCTTTTGCAGGAAAACACCGGGGATATTAAGGGCTTTGATTTGCCTTGCTACATCAGGATGAAGTCTGCGCCGCAACCAGACAAATTCCTTACCGGAGCGTTGCGTGAGCTTACGTTCCATGTCATCCGGATCAGTTCCCAGAACGGCTGCCAGCGGCTCAAGGTTTTCAGGTGATTGCAACACTTCTGCTGGATTTACCCATACTGAATCAACGGGCGTGCTGACCGCCAGGGGCTCTCCATTACGGTCGCTGATAATTCCGCGGGTGGTTGGTATGTCAACTATTCGCAGATAGCGGGCCTTACCCTGGCCCTGCAGAAATTCCGTTTCTGTTACCTGCAGATTGACTGCCCGGGCAATCAATGCAAAAGAGGAAAAAATAAAAATGAACAGTAAGGCGTAGAGCCTGCTGAGCTGCACCCTGGTGTGGCCAGTTGCAATCACGGCCGTACCACCAGGAACCGCGTACTTTCAGGGCGGTTCATATTCAACTGGTTGCGTGCCTTTTGTTCAATTTGACTGGCATCCGCAAGCCAGGCCTGCTCAAGTTGCAGGCGGCTCCACTCTGCCAGGGCGCTATCATGCTGTGCTTCAAGCACGCCGAGTTCGACGGCGAAATGACGGCTTTGGTGGCGCGTGTAAACAACGCCGAGCGCGCTGCCAACGTCAACCAGTAAAACAATGATCAGAATTAATAAACGCCGGTTCAATCCAATTTCTCCGCAACTCTCATGACCGCGGAGCGGGCCCTGGGATTTACGGATGTTTCTTGTTCAGAGGGACGAACAGCTTTGCCTATCAATTTCAGCACGGGCTTCCAGTCCGGATGCTCCGGAATATTGCGACGGACCTGACCTGGTCTTGCGGCTTCTCGAAACGTCCGCTTGACCAGGCGGTCCTCAAGGGAGTGGAAGCTGATCGCCACCAGCCTCCCCCCCGGGCGCAACTGCTTAATTGAGGCTTCCAGGCCTAAGGCAAGGTCAGCCAGTTCGTTATTTATAAAAATCCGAATTGCCTGAAAGCATCGTGTAGCCGGATGCTTACGTTCACGTCTGCCGATTGTATTTTCAATCAGCTCCGCCAGCTGTGATGTGCGATACAGCTGTTCCCGCTGCCTGGCCATCACGATACTTCTGGCAATCCTGCGCGCTTGGCGCTCCTCTCCGAACTCCCAAATCACACGGGAAATTTCCCGTTCGGTTGCCTCGGACAGCCATTCGGCCGCTGAGACCCCCTGTGTGGGGTCCATCCGCATATCCAGAGGGCCGTCTTTCATAAATGAAAAACCCCGCTCCGGGTCGTCTAACTGTGGTGATGAAACGCCCAGATCAAGCAAAATGCCATCCAGTGCTGTTTCAACACCCCAGTCACGGACCACCTGGTCCATGTCTGCAAAACTGCCTTGAACGATGAAGAAACGGGGATCGTCTCCGAGGTCTTCCAATCCCGCGGCTACTGCCTCCGGGTCTTTGTCCAAAGCAAGTAAGCGTCCCTGCTCAGTCAGCTGCGCAATAATTGCCCGGCTGTGTCCTCCTCTGCCAAAGGTGCCATCGAGATAAATCCCATCTTCCCGGATGTCGAGCGATGAAACGGCTTCATCCAACAGCACAGCTTTGTGCTGAAATGTGTTCATCTGCCCTGGCCGTTGCCTTTGGTCTTAACTACATGTTCCTTTTCTGGAAATCGCCAATTCTCTTCAGTCCTTCAGAGCACCAGCTTCGACATTTCTTCTGAAGCCGGCTCATTGAGGCTGGTCTCTTCTTCCTTGCGTTTCTGGTTGAGGGTTTCTTCATTCCAGATTTCAAACCTGTTACCCATACCCAAAAACACCACATGTTTTTCCAGCTCTGCGACCTGTCGCAGGGTTTGCGGTAACTGGATTCGCCCGCTACCGTCCGGCTCAACCGGGGCAGCACTTCCTACCATGCGCCGCTGTAGCGCTCTATGGCTGGGTTTGCCGGTGCCAAGGGCCATGACATCATCACGCACTCGCTTCCATTCCTGTTCCGGATACAGCCACAAAGCGCCTGAGTCAAAGCCGCTATATGTCAACACGAGACGACCTGCACATTGCTCGTCAATAAGCTCCCGAAACCGCGTCGGGATCGCAAGTCGCCCTTTGGCGTCCAAATTGATTGCTGTTTCACCGAAAAACACTTCATTCCCACTTTAATGTAATTTTTTTCCACAAATACCCACAATTATGCACGATAGAGGCAGGAAGAGTGATTGTCAAGCAGGACAAGGACTTATATTTGATTAAAGCAGCGCAAAATGGCAACTTCCGGACAGCATTGTGGAGATGTTATGGACAAGTTAATTACAAATGGATAAATCACGAGGATGAGGGTAAACCGTTAGCTGCTTCACCCCTTGTTGCCCTATCAATTGACCTTGGGAATCAAATTGGTGCAAGGATGCACCAACACCAGCGACAGCCGAAGTGCAGGAGCAGAGCAGACCATGCGTCTACGTCGCGACATGAAAATGGGACAGGAGGTCCCACTTTTCTCATTTATGGACACCAAAATGCCCGCATTCGCGGGCACTTTGGTGGAGCCGGCCGATAAGCCGGGTTCTGTCAAGGGCAATCATTCATCTGGGACCGCTGTCACCAACGTCCTCATGCGACCTACCCGAAGGCATCGCGGGCCGCGATTTCGCCTTCCTATTTGGTCTTGCTTCGAGTGGGGTTTACCTAGCCACAGAGTGTTACCACCTGCGCGGTGCGCTCTTACCGCACCTTTTCACCCTTACCTGCCACACCATTGACGGTGGGCAGGCGGTTTATTTTCTGCTGCACTTTCCGTAGGCTCGCGCCCCCCAGGTGTTACCTGGCACCCTGCCCTGTGAAGCCCGGACTTTCCTCCCTGCATGTCCCGAAGGACTGCAGCGCGATTGCCTGGCTGGCTCCGGGGGCTATTTTCCTCTACCGGGCGTCGAATTCATAGTGCCTGGTTCAAATTTTCATAGCAGCGATTTGAATTGTGGGAACGATTTGAATTTGTGGGAGCGATGACCACTGTGGGAGATGGTATGGACCTCTCCCTCCTGAAAGATCCCGTTGGGATCACGGCCCATAATGGCCTTGATGGAGACCAAGCTCCATCCAAGCAAACAGTAAAGGAGAGGTCCATGAACAAGATTACCCTGATTGGGATTGATACGGCAAAGAATGTTTTTCATCTGGTGGGTATTGATAGTCACGGTCATTACGTATATCGCAAGCAGTTAAGTCGTAAACGGCTATTACCGGCTCTGGCCCAGCTTGGGCCTTGTGAGGTGGTGATGGAGGCCTGTGCGGTCAGTCACCACTGGGCCCGCTGTATTGGTGGGTTGGGTCATCGGACACGGCTCATTGCTGCACAACATGTTAAGCCATACCGGCGCGGACAGAAGAATGACTACCGTGATGCCGAGGCGATCATTGCTGCAGCGCTGTCACCGGGGATGTATTTTGTGGGTGTAAAGAGTATGGAGCAGCAGGCAGAACAAGCACTGCACCGGGTACGTTCACGCATACTGAGCCAACGTAATGCAACGGCCAATGAGTTACGTGGCCTACTCGGTGAGTATGGTCTGGCCTTTGGTCTGGGTATCAAGACATTACGCTCGGGCGCGATCGGCTTTATTGACAGCGGCCAGGCCTTGACGCTGGGGCTGAGTGAACTGGTACATGATGTTCTGGATGAGTTGGATCAACTACAGCAGCGTTTGGATGCCTATAGCCAGCAGATTGAACAGCGGGTGAGTAATGATGTGATCAGCCGGCGCCTGCGCACTGAACTCAGTGGCGTTGGCCCACTTAGTGCCAGTGCACTGCGGGTCAAGGTAGCTGATGTACGTGACTTTACCAATGGGCGTAACTTTGCTGCCTATCTGGGCATGCCACCGGCACACCGTGGTACCGGCGGTAAAGTGAAGATGGGCGGGATGCGGCGTGGTCATGACCTGTATCTGCGCCAACTGCTGATCCATGGAGCACGTTCGGTGATCCGCCACCTGGGGGATAAACAAGACGAACAGAGTCGCTGGTTACGTGGGGTGTTGGAGCGCCGTGGGTTTAACATTGCTGCGGTCGCACTGGCACACCGTAACGCCCGCCAGGCATGGGCGATACTGGCCCGCGAGTGGGCAGCATAAACCGGGTATTACCAACAGATAAGATAATGTAAAGGAGTATCGACCTACCAACGATTGCGAAGACGACAAACGATGGCTAATCGGTTGGACCGACATCGACAGACCTGTAACATCGCCAGGCTCATTGGAGCCGTGTGGGAGTAAAGGAGTCGATGCACGCGCATACCATCAGGGCTAGGGGAATTGAATTTCCCCACTTATGAGCCGAATATAAGCGAGCAGTCATTACCCGATATGCAACAGCTTGGCGTCTTTACAAACGGGTGAGGTCCATATAAGCGATGACCAC
>Ga0114949_10000557_pt1 | contig 20405 bp, 13 predicted proteins | sample N074metaG_FD_83505 | JGI IMG/M metagenome (GOLD analysis project Ga0114949, IMG submission 83505) | Deep subsurface microbial communities from Kermadec Trench to uncover new lineages of life (NeLLi) - N074 metaG | ecosystem: Environmental > Aquatic > Marine > Ocean trench > Sediment | place...
TGATGAACTCGTCCGGTGGCTTCGCCTTGGATATCAGATAGCCCTGCGCATAGTGACAATTGGCATTGATCAGATGCTGTAGCTGGACTTCGGTTTCCACGCCTTCTGCGACCACCTGCTTACCGAGGGTTGCAGCGATACTGATGAGGTGTTGCACTAAGATGCGTGCCTGGTCCGAGGTTTCGAGCTCGGTGATGAATGAGCGATCGATTTTCACGACATCCAGTGGTAATTCGCGCAGCATGTTCAACGACGAGTAGCCTGTGCCGAAATCGTCGAGCGCAATTCTAATGCCGGCGGATTGAAGGATCTCGAGTTCGCGCACTACGAGCTGCGTGTCCCGGGCGAACACCGACTCGGTCACTTCGATTTCGATGTGGTCGTGCGGAAGATTACGCCGATCGAGCATTGAGAGCAGTGATAGCGAGAATCCCTCTGTCATCAACTGTTTGGCCGATGCGTTGATAGCAATATGATCTAATCTGACACCCGCAGCATCAGCGGCGGTTATCAGACTGGCGGTCTGGTCGACCTGGACTGCGGTAAACTCGTGGATCAGATTTGTTTCTTCAGCGATCGGGACGAAGGTATCGGGTACCACAACACCAAGCTCATCATCTGTCCAGCGCAGCAACGCTTCCGCACTCTCGACGGCGCCGGTATTGAGGTCGAGTTTTGGTTGGAAATGCAGTTCGAGTTCGCCACGTTTGATCGCGCGGCGTAGCCGGCTTTCGACCCGTACACGATAGCGATTGGCTTCGTTCAGGGTGTCGTCGAAGAACGCAAAACGGGCACGGCCGGTCTCCTTGGCCCGATACATCGCGGAGTCCGCTTTCATGATGAGTTCGTCAACCGCATGGCCATCATCCGGAAAAATCGCCACGCCGATTGAGGCACCCACGGTGTGTTCCATTCGATCGACAATAATTGGCCTGGTGAGGGATTTGATGATCCGCTCACACAGCCTTGAGACGGACTTTTCATCGTCACAACCCGGTACGATGACCGCAAATTCGTCGCCGCCCAGACGCGCGATGGTGTCCACTTCACGTAGGGCCGCTGCAAGGCGCTTGCTGATCTCAATAAGCAGACGATCACCGGCTTTGTGGCCCTCTGAGTCGTTCACCTTCTTGAAATCGTCGAGGTCGATGAACATCACGGCGCCCTTTTCACCCCGCCAGGATCGTGATATCTGCTCGCGCAGACGATCTTCGAATGCATTGCGGTTGATCAATCCGGTCAGATCGTCGAAGTGGGCTTTCTGATACAGACTATCGGAACGCTGGATATTGGTGATAGCGACGGACAAACGGTCGGAAAGCTCGCCCAGCTGCTGGACCTCTGCGGTCTTGGGCGCTGAGTCGCCGGTGGCGACGAGCGCGCCTGAGATGACACCTTCGGTTTCGATTGGGAGACACACCCAGACGTTTTCACCACAGACTCGTGCGGCGACTCGTTCGTAACCGTCAACGTCGCGCAGACTGTCATCGGAAACTTCACGTAGTCCGATAGTGCCCTGGATAAGACGCCGGTTGTCCATTCGATAGGTAGTCAGTGCGTTGGATGCCATGTCGTGCCGCAGAATCAACGTGATCTCTCCGCGAATGCTGCGAGCTGACAGCAGTACCTTGCGTAACACTATGTCGAGATCGGCCGACGAGAGAATCAGGCGGTCGATATCCGCCACAGACTGGCTGGATTTAAGCGTATGTTCGAGTTGTTCCGTCATCTCGTTGAAGGCTCTGCCAAGAGAGTTGAACTCGCTGCTGCTGGTTAGATCAAGCCGCCGCGAGTAGTCGCCGCGAGCCAGCATGTGAACGACTTCTTCGAGATCGGTGATCAGCTTGAACTTACGTCTGAGCAGGCGGGTGACTGCAATGCAACTGGCCAGGAGTGTTAAGCCCCCGGCGCTGCTGAACACGAGGCTGTATCGGCTGACCGAGCCGAAGATCAGAATTCCAGCGGCATTTTCGTACGACAGATAGGCAAGCGCAGCCAGCGGCACGAGCGTTGTGGCGGCAAGCAACGTCAATAGACGGCGTTCTAACTGGTTGCCAGGGTTGGAAGCCATTACCTCAATCTTCCTGATCGATTCGGACTCATTAAATCGAGGCACCAATCCCCTCGAATTAGCATGGAAACACAGTTACAAGCGGCGTTCTGTGCGGTATCGCAAATTCGGATTCGTCCAGATACTAGACAGGTTGCGTCCGACCTGAGTGCTGCCAGGCCCTCCGCCGCCGCCGCTCACAGGTCATCGACTATGTCCCGGATATGGCTGTGGACAGCGCACTACGAGCGCGCCGCTTGTTTGAGAGGTGGCGTGCGTTGTCATTCGGCATTGCTGCCAGGAAGGCGTTTACCCGAGAAGTAGAATCGTCCGCAGCAAAGTCTTCGGTCGGCCAGAATTCAGTGGTCAGACGTAGGTCGGATAGTCCGGCCACCACATCGATTCGCGCACGAGTGTTGCAGCATCCGCCACGTGATCTGCGTTCGCAACGCCGTCTTCGTACGCCTGTTCGTATACGGCTGTGGCGGCTGCTACCGTCACTTCCCGCAGGCGGTCGACGTCGGGATAGAGCAAGCCAGACTCGAGTTCCTCGGCGCTGACCTGCTGCGCCAGCACCTGGGCAGTGCGGGTGATCATGGCATTGGTCACGCGGCTTGCCTGAGCCAGCAGCGCGCCGAGTCCCAGCCCCGGAAAGATGAATACGTTATTGCCCTGGCCGATATGAATGTCCCGCCCGTTGTGGGTGACGGGTTCGAACGGACTGCCGGTTGCGATGCAGGCGCGGCCGTCGGTCCAGGCGACGAGGTCCGCTGGAATCGCTTCTGCCTTCGGGGTGGGGTTAGATAAAGGCATAATGACGGGGATGGAGACATGACTCGCCATCGATTCGACGATCGATTGGGTAAACGCACCGGTCTGACCGGACGTGCCGACCAGGACCGAAGGTTTAAACTTGTCGACGACCGCCGCCAGTGGGGCACCGCCCGCCAGGCCAAGTTCCTGCGCCGCTTGTGTGGGCCAGGCCAACTCTGCCTTGTAGGCGTCGCGGAACTCACGATCTGCCACCAGCAGACCGGTGCTGTCGAGCACGCCGATGTGACGATGCAGGTCGTTGACGCCCTCGAGCTGCAGCGCTGCGCCGATCTGCCGCGCGATCCCCAGTCCCGCTGCACCGGCGCCCATAATGACGATTCTTTGCTCGGTCAGTGGTTCACCCTTCTTGCGACAGGCCGAGAGGATTCCGGCCAGAGTGACAGCTCCCGTGCCCTGAATGTCGTCGTTGAATGAAAGAACACGGTCTTTGTACCGATCGAGGATGTTGAGCGCGTTGTCCTTGCGGAAATCTTCCCACTGGATCAGGGCACTCGGAAACAGCTCATGAAACGAGGTTACGAACTCTTCGACCAGATCGTCGTAGGCCGCACCAGTCATTCGCGTGCTGGTCCAGCCGAGGTAGCTGTCGTTTTCCAGCAGCGACTCGTTGTTCGTCCCGACATCGAGACTTACCGGCAGGGTGCTTTCAGGCGCGATGCCGGCCCCGGCGGTGTACAACGCCAGTTTGCCGATGGCGATAGCCATGCCCCCCGCACCCTGGTCGCCGATGCCGAGAATGGATTCATTGTCCGTGACGACCGTAAGCCGGATGTCTCTGCCTTCGGCGCCCATCTCGAGCACCGATTTGATCCGGCCGCGATCTGCCGGCGTGATCCATACCCCGCGGCTGCGCTGAAACACTTCGCTGAACTTCTGCGTGGCGAGCCCTACCGTTGGGGTATAGACAATTGGCATCAGATCCTTCAGGTGATCCATCAACAGGCGGAAGAACAGATGTTCGTTGCGATCCTGCAGCGAGCTGAGTTCGCGGTATTTGCCCAGCGGTGCATCGATTGCCGCCAGATTCTGAAATGCTCGTTGCGCCTGCTGGTCGAGCGTGTTGTAGCCGGGTGGCAGGATCCCCACGAGCCCCAGCGCATCGCGTTCCTCCACGGTGAAGGCGCTGCCTTTGTTCAACAGAGGATCGCGCAGCACATCGTGCCCGCGAAGATGCGTCGTTTTGGTTTTCTCAGCCATTATCTGTCTCCCCCCCCCCCCAGCCGGTCGCCCTGACTGTCCTGCCCAATATGGCGCTTTCAAAAACTCTTTGTAAAGCTTGCCGGTCTGATGGCGTGGTAACTGCGCGTGAAAGTCTACCCCGCGTGGGCATTTCAGATGAGTCAGACGCTCGCGGCAGAAGGCAATGAGTTCGGCCGCTTCGAGGGTTGCGCCGGGAGCCAGTTCCACAGCTGCCTGCACGGCTTCGCCAAATTCGGGATCCGGGATACCGAACACCGCCGCGTCCAGCACGTCCGGGTGAGTGAGCAGAGTGTCCTCGACTTCCCGCGGATAGACGTTCACGCCACCGGTGATGATCATGTGAGATGCCCGATCCGAGAGGTAGAGATAACCCTCGTCATCGACGTGGCCGATGTCGCCGAGCGTAGACCAGCCGTGCGCGTTGTAGGCGCTGGCGGTTTTGCCCGGATCCTTGAAGTACTCGAATCGCGGCCCTCCGGAGAAGTAGACGTGTCCCGTGCCACCGGTGGGTAACTCATTGCCCGCAGCGTCCGTGATGTGCACGTCGCCGAGAATCGGCCTGCCCACCGAGCCTTTGTGGCTCAGCCACTCGACTGGCGATATTGCGGTCTGGCCGTTGCCTTCGGTACCTGAGTAGTACTCGTACAAGATCGGCCCCCACCAGCGCAGCATCGCCTCTTTGATGGCAATCGGACACGGCGCCGCTGCGCATGGATCGCAATGCGGTGGGAACCGAGCTGATGGCGCTGGCGGACGTTCTCCGGCAGGTGCAGCAGACGCACGAACATCGTGGGTACCCACTGGCTGTGGGTCACGCGGTAGCGCTCGATGAGTCGCAGGCTCTCCTGCGCATCGAAGCGCGGCATGACGATGCTCGTCGCACCGCAGCGGTGCATCATCGAGTTGTAGCGCAATGGCGCGGAGTGATACAGAGGCGCGGTCGACAGGTAGATGGCGTCGCCAGTGACGTCGTGCAGGCGCAAACGGCGGGCAAAAAGCTCAGAGACCGTGCCGAGAGCGGCACCCGGCGTGCTCGCGCGGACGCCCTTGGGTCGACCGGTCGTGCCGGACGAGTACAGCATTTCCGCGCCTTCGGCCGCATCCGCGATGAGCGCTTCGGATTCGCCGTCGATCATTGCCAACCAGTCTTCAAGAAGAATATGCGGCAGGGCAGGGCTATCGAGCTCTGCTTTGGCGGCTTGCGCGTGCGATACGATCAGCAGCTTCGCTTCGCAGTCATTGATGATGTAGCGCACTTCGCCTGCCAGGAATTGAACGCTGATCGGCGTGAAGTAGAGTCCCGAGATCTGCGCAGCCCAGAAGACGGCGAAAAAATCGGGGTGGTTTTCGGCCAGCACGGCGATGCCATCACCGGTATTGAGTCCAAGCTTGCGCAGCAGACGCGCGCCTTTGAGCGCCCGCACAGCCAATTCGCCGTAACTCGTGGCTTGATGATTGAATATCCAGGCCGGTTTGTCGGGGACCTGTGCCGCCTGAAAAAGTGGGTGCAGGCGGTCGTGCTGCGCTATTTCGAGCCTCCATCACGCGGCACGGGCATGGGGAATGGCGTGATATTTGCGCCTTTACTGTCGGTGACTTTGGCGATGCCTTCTTTTTCAACTTCATCGATGCGGATAACGTTGTGCACAGGGATGAAGCTGCGCTGCACGCCCTCGAATTCCTGGCGCAGCTTCTCTTCGCCCGGATCGATGACCATCTGGGACTTCTTGCCGAAGACATAATCCTCTATTTCGATGAACCCGTAGAGGTCGCTCGAATAGATGTTGTGTGCATAGACCTCGTAGATTTGACCCTGGTTGTGGAAAAGCACTTTGTAGATGTGTTGCGAGGCATCGCTCATAGGGCTACCTGTCTTCGAACTGAAGTTCAATTAGCGGTGAAAGTTGGCTTTGGTACGTCTATATACTGGTGTATATCGCTGTATATAGAGCTATCTGTCGCAATTTCAAGACATTATAATCCCGGCCCCGGCAAACACTGCGACTTTTAGCATCAAAAAGAAACTCTATATAAAGACCCACGGCTGCCAGATGAATGCGTATGACTCGGCGAAAATGGTCGACCTCATGCGGGATGCCGAGGGCTACGAAGTGGTTGATGACCCGGAGCAGGCGGACCTGCTGCTGCTGAATACCTGTTCGATCCGGGAAAAAGCGCAGGAAAAGGTATTTCATCAGCTCGGCCGCTGGAAAGCGCTCAAGGCGAAAAATCCGGCACTCATAATCGGTGTCGGCGGCTGTGTCGCAAGCCAGGAGGGCAGCGGGATTCAGGCCAGAGCACCCTTCGTCGATCTGGTGTTTGGTCCCCAGACATTGCATCGATTACCGGCAATGGTTGCGAAATCCTCCGCGGCATCCTCCGCGGCCGGTCGGGTACCGTTGCTCGACGTCAGTTTCCCGACAATCGAAAAGTTCGACAACCTCCCCGAGCCGCGGGCGGAAGGGCCGAGCGCCTTCGTGTCGATCATGGAAGGCTGCAGTAAATATTGCAGTTTTTGTGTAGTGCCCTATACCCGGGGGGAAGAGGTCAGTCGCCCCGTGCGCGACGTCATGCGGGAAATTGTCGAACTCAGCCGGCAGGGCGTTCGCGAGATCAATCTGCTGGGTCAGAACGTGAATGCGTATCGCGGGCCGATAGAGGATGGCGGCAAAACCGATCTTGCGGATCTGGCCGAGCTCATCCATTACGTGGCTGACGTGCCTGGCATCGACCGGATCCGCTTTACGACATCGCACCCGGTGGAATTCAGCGATTCGCTGATTGCCGCCTACGCCGAGGTGCCCGAACTCGTCGATCATCTGCACCTGCCAGTGCAGTCAGGCTCCGATGAAATCCTGCGGGCGATGAAGCGGGGCCATGTGGTGGCGGACTACAAAGACAAGCTGCGGCGGCTGCGCGGCCACCGGCCGAACATCAGTCTGTCTTCGGATTTCATTGTGGGCTTCCCCGGTGAGACCGCGCAGGATTTCGACGCCACCATGGCGCTGATCGAAGAAGTCGGCTTTGATGTTTCTTACAGTTTCATCTACAGCGCCCGGCCGGGCACTCCGGCCGCAGGGCTCAAAGATGACACAACCCAGGCCGAGAAGAAGATTCGCCTGGCAAGCTTGCAGGAACGTATTCGCGGGCAGGCCGATGCCATCGCGCGCGGTATGATCGGGACTATCCAGCGAGTTCTCGTGATGGGGAAATCGCGCAAAGATGCCAGCGCCCTGCAGGCGCGAACCGAAAACAACCGGGTAGTGAATTTTCAAGCCCCGGCGGAACTCATCGGGGATTTCGCGAGCGTCGAGGTGACCGAGGCGCTGCCGAACTCCCTGCGGGGCAGGCTGGTTTGATTCCTCGTCGCATCACGCCTGCTCCACTCAATCTTCATTTGACAGGCACACTCGGAGCGATATTCTTGCAATCAAGAAGGTCGCACAGGGAATAGATTGAGCGATAAATTGAGCGGCGAACAGCCCCGGGTGGTTGCCCTAACCACCAAAGTTACACTCGAACCCAACGACTCGAACCGCTTGGCTGCTCTGTGTGGCCCGGTGGATCAAAATCTGAAGCATCTCGAAAAACGCCTCGGGGTCCACATTCGCAACCGTGGAAATCTGTTTCAGATCAGTGGTCCCGAACATCGCATCAAAGCGGCTGGCGCGTTGATTTCCCAGCTGTATCGCGAAACGCTGCATCGGGACAGTATCGAACCCGATACGGTGCACCTGTTTCTGCAGGAGTCGGGTGTTGAAGAACTGCTCGCTCAGGATAGCGCCGAGCGCGAACGGGCGGAGGCGGCCGCCATTGTGATCCGGACGGGCCGCAAAACGATAAAGCCACGAGGCGGTAATCAGACGAGCTACACGAAGGCGATTCGCACCTTCGACATCAGTTTTGGCATCGGACCCGCCGGTACTGGAAAAACCTATCTCGCGGTTGCCTGCGCGGTAGAGGCGCTCGAACAACAGCGGGTCAGCCGCATTCTGCTGGTGCGTCCGGCCGTTGAAGCTGGCGAGAAGCTGGGATTTCTGCCTGGTGATCTGGCGCAGAAGATCGATCCTTATCTGCGGCCGCTTTACGATGCGCTCTACGAGATGATGGGTGTGGAGCGGGTCAATAAATACATCGAGCGCAACATAATCGAAGTCGTGCCGCTGGCATATATGCGGGGCCGCACGCTCAACAACGCCTACATCATCCTCGATGAGAGCCAGAATACGACGATCAGGCAAATGAAGATGTTTCTCACTCGCATCGGTTTTGGCTCGACGGCTGTGATAACCGGCGACATCACGCAGATCGATCTGCCGCGGGCCGAACACTCGGGTCTGGTGAACGTGCGCAATGTCCTGCGTAATGTGAGCACGATCAGCTTCACCCATTTTGGCTCGAAAGACGTTGTGCGCCATCCGCTGGTGCGGACGATTGTCGATGCCTATGCGGCCTTTCAGGACGAACCGGCGGAAAGCGAAAGCGACCGCGATGCCGGTTGAAGTGCAGATAGTAACGGCCGTTGAGGAATTGCCTTCGGCGGCGCAGATCACGTTTTGGGCCACGACGGCAATGTCGGTCGTGGTGGGCAATGCGCAAGACATGGGTCACACAGATGTCTGCATAAGAGTCGTTGGAGAAGACGAGGCAAGAGCTCTGAACAAGGCGTATCGTGGTAAAAACAAACCAACGAACGTGCTGAGTTTTCCGGCGGAAGTGGATTTGCCGGAAACAAGAATACTGGGGGACATCGTGATCTGTGCGAAGGTTGTGCGAGACGAAGCGATGGAACAGAAGAAAGACGTTGCCGATCATTTTGCGCACATGGTGGTGCATGGCATGCTGCATCTGCTTGGGCATGATCACGAAGTTGCCGGACAAGCCCAGGCGATGGAAGCGCTGGAAAGGGAGATATTGGGGCGCTTCGATGTAAGCGATCCATATCGGGAAATATGAGCGAAAATTCAGCAGGATCGCGTCGGTCGTTTCTCGACTGGCTATCTGACCTGTTCAACGGCGAGCCTCACGACCGAAACGAACTTCGGGAGATGTTGCGTGATGCGGCAGACCGTCAACTCATGGATGGGGAAGCACTCAACATTATTTTCGGTGCCCTGCAGGTCTCCGATATTCAGGCGCGGGATATCATGATCCCGCGCACGCAACTTGTTTATCTGGAGGATGAATCGCCACCCGAAGCGTTGCTCGCCAGAATCATTGATTCGCAACACTCACGTTTTCCCGTGATTGGCGATGACCTCGATGACATCAAGGGCATACTCCATGCCAAGGATCTGTTGCGTCTTGCGTTGGCTGACGACGTGGATTTCGACATCAAGGACTGGATCCGACCGGCGACGGTCATTCCGGAGAGTAAGCGCCTCAACGTGCTGCTGCAGGATTTCCGCAGTACTCGTAACCACATGGCAGTGGTTGTCGATGAATATGGACACGTCTCCGGTGTCGTGACGATCGAAGACGTCCTTGAGCAGATCGTTGGTGATATTGAGGATGAGCATGACGTCGATGACGACAGCTTCATCAAACAGCTCGATGAGCAGACGTTCAACGTCAAGGCGACGACTACGATCGAAGACTTCAACGAGCACTTCGATCTGGAACTGGATGACGACGAGTTCGACACGATCGGCGGGGTTGTTCTAAAAGCCTTCGGTTGCCTGCCTGAACTCGGTGAGACCGTAGTGATAGAAAATATGGAGTTTCGGGTGTTGAATGCAGACTCGCGCCGCGTTCGTCTGCTGCAAGTCAAAAGGTCTTGATTCACGGGCTTGTTGCGCTCTTTGCGGGTGCGTTGCTGCCGTTGTCGTTCGCGCCGTTTGATCTGTGGCCGCTCGGATTGCTGGCGGTCGCTGTCTTTTTCCATTTATTGCAGACCACCCGCTCACGCGGCATTTTTATCGGCTGGATGTTCGGCGTCGGCAAATACGGTGTCGGTGTATCCTGGATTTACGTCAGCATTCATGACTTCGGCAACGCCTCACCCGCGTTGGCGTTCTTCCTCGTCTGCCTGTTCGTTGGCGGGCTTGCGTTGTTCGTGCTGGCTAATGGCTGGTTGTTCTGTCGCCTGAAACGAACCAACCCGCTTCTCTCCGGCTGTCTGTTCATCTGCGTTTACGTGACGTTTGAATGGTTGTTGACCTGGTTTCTCACGGGCTTCCCCTGGCTGCTGGTTGGCTACGGCCATCTGACCACGATGCTCGCCGGTTTTGCGCCTGTGGGTGGCGTACTGTTGGTGAGTCTCATGGCCGTCACGAGTGCGACCGGGCTGGTGGTCCTCATACATGAACGCCGGGGTTTGTCTGCAGTCATTGCAGGTCTGGCGGCCGTGTTGCCCTGGGTCGTCGGTGCAGGATTCAGTGCGATCACCTGGGTCACCTCGGCGGCGCTGCACGACGTCGCGTTGGTCCAAGGCAATATCGACCAGCGGCTGAAGTGGCTGCCGGAGAGCCGTCAGCCCATCATAGACAAGTATCTGGCGCTGTCCGAACCACATTGGGACGCGCAACTGATCGTCTGGCCGGAAGCTGCGATCACGCTGTTTACCCACCAGGCAACGGACCTTCTCGCAGCACTCGATGAACGGGGTAAAGCCAACGGCACCGCGCTCGTGCTCGGTCTGCCCGCGCTGGAAGTACGGCCAGGCGAAGAGGTCGTCTTCAAAAATACGGCGCTCGGGCTGGGTACCGCCCGGGGTACTTACGTGAAAAGGCGCCTGGTGCCCTTCGGCGAGTACGTGCCGTTGGAAAATTTGCTGCGCGGTCTGATCGATTTTTTCGACCTGCCGATGTCACGTGCGGAATCCGGCGACTGGCACCAGCCGTTGCTGCAGATTGGGGACGCAACCGCGGCGCTGGCCATCTGTTACGAAATCGCCTATCCCGCCCTCGTCCGCGAGGGTGCCGATGTCCTGCTGACGATTTCAAACGACACCTGGTTCGGTGACAGTATCGGCCCACTGCAGCATCTGCAGATTGCGCGCATGCGGGCGCTGGAAAACGGCCGCTGGTTGTTGCGGGCTACCAATAACGGGGTGAGCGCCATCGTCGATGAGCGCGGAGTCATTCGCGGGCAGCTGCCGCAGTTTGAGGCGGGCGTGCTGCGTGGCGAGTACCGTCACATGGCCGGTGTGACACCTTATGCCCGCTTTGGTGATTGGCCGTTGCTCGCAGTACTGCTCGGCGGAATCCTCATCCCACTGGCTGTGAGCCGAAAAACGCGTTAACCCCCGTAGCCATAGTTGGTATCCTTGCGCGCTCTTTTTTACGGACTCTTTTTTACGGGCATGGAACGAGCGAGCGTCATGAGTGCGGCATACGATCCCGCCAGTGTGGAACGGGCAGCGCAGGAGCTGTGGCGGACCAGCGGCTGCTTTACCACCGAGGAAACCACCGCGCAGGACAAATTCTATTGTCTGGCGATGTTCCCGTATCCCAGTGGCCAGCTGCACATGGGCCACGTGCGCGTCTACACCCTGGGTGACGTGCTCAACCGTTACCACCGGCTCAAGGGTCGCAATGTCATGCACCCCATGGGCTGGGATGCATTTGGCTTACCGGCGGAAAACGCCGCAATTAAGAACGGGATTCCACCCGCCACCTGGACGCGGGACAACATCGAGTACATGAAGGCGCAGATGCAGCGTCTGGGTTTCGGCTTCGATTGGAGCCGTGAATTCGCAACCTGCGATCCAGACTATTACCGCTGGGAACAGTGGTTTTTCATCAAGCTCTTCAAAAAGGGACTGGTATATCGCAAGAACTCGGTCGTCAACTGGGACCCGGTTGACCAGACGGTGCTGGCCAACGAGCAGGTCGTGGATGGTCGTGGCTGGCGCTCGGATGCAGTCATCGAGCGTCGCGAAATGCCGAACTGGTTCCTGAAGATCACAGACTACGCCGAAGAACTGCTCGACGAGCTCGATGAGCTGCCCGGCTGGCCAGAGTCCGTGAAGTCGATGCAGCGCAACTGGATCGGCCGCTCTTTCGGCATCGAAATCGATTTTCCCGTCGTCGGCTCGCAGGATCTGCTCAGCGTCTATACGACGCGCCCCGATACGTTGCTCGGCGCGACTTACGTTGCGGTGGCAGCGGCACATCCGCTGGCGCAACGCGCCGCGGCGGCAGATAAAGACGTGGCGGCATTTGTCGATAAATGCAGGCAATCCACCACGCTGGAAGCCGAACTCGCAACGATGGAAAAAGCCGGCATGCAAACGGCTATCGAGGTAACTCATCCGTTGACGGGCGAATCGCTGGCGGTGTGGGTGGCGAATTTTGTACTCATGGAATACGGCTCGGGTGCGGTGATGGCGGTTCCAGGGCACGATCAGCGCGACTGGGAGTTTGCCCACAAGTACGGCATTCCCATAAAGCAGGTCATCGAACCTGCCGTGATTGATTCTGATCCAGACAAGTCTGCCACGAGCAAGGTTGTCTGTGATCTGAGTTCAGCAGCCTTTGTCGAGTATGGGCGGCTCGTGAATTCAGGTGAATTCGACGGTCTGACGTCAGCGGATGCGTTCGAAGCAATCGCCGATGCACTGGCAGCAAAGTCGCTCGGCCGCCGACAGACAAACTATCGATTGCGCGACTGGGGCGTTTCGCGGCAGCGGTATTGGGGTTGCCCGATACCGATGATCCATTGTGACGAGTGTGGCGTTGTGCCGGTGCCGGAGAAGGATCTTCCCGTCGTTCTGCCGACCGATGTCAAGTTCGAGGGGGTTCGTTCGCCACTGACCACCATGGAGAGCTTTTATAAAGTGGTCTGTCCCACCTGCGGCGGCGAGGCCCGCAGGGAAACGGATACCTTCGACACATTCATGGAGTCTTCGTGGTATTACGCGCGGTTTACCTGTCCCGATACCGACGAACCCATGGTCGATCAACGAGCCAAATTCTGGACGCCGGTCGATCACTACGTGGGCGGAATCGAACACGCAATCCTGCATCTGTTGTACGCGCGGTTCTATCACAAGCTCATGCGTGATGAAGGACTACTGGACTCCGATGAGCCTTTCACCCGCCTGCTGATGCTCGGTATGGTGTTGCAGGACGGCAAGAAGATGTCCAAGTCGGCGGGAGACGCGGGTGACCCGCAACACCTGGTCGAAAAATATGGTGCTGATGCCGTGCGCACTGCGATGATGTTTGCCGCGCCTCCGGATCAGTCTTTCGAATGGAGCGAGGCAGCTGTAGAAGGTCAGGGCAGATTCTGCAAGCGTTTGTGGACGCTCGTGCACGAACATATCGCCGCTGGAGCACCCCCGAAGTTGCAGGTCTCCGCTCTCAGTGATCGCGCCAAAGCGTTGCGCCGGAAGTCGCACGAAACTCTGCGCCGGGCGGATGACGATTATGACCGCCGTTTGCAGTTCAACACTGTAGTGTCTGGTGTGCATGAACTTGTCAACGTCCTCAATCGAATGGACGCGCCGGATCCGCAAGATCGGGCGGCTATAGATGAAGCGCTCAAAATCGCGCTGATCGTCCTATCGCCGATAGCACCGCACGTGACTCAGGCGCTCTGGGCCGCCCTTGGGGAGGACGAGCCGCTGGTCGGGGTCAGCTGGCCAGCGCTTGACGAATCCGCCCTCGTGCAGGAGCGCTTGGTCTTGGTGGTGCAGGTCAATGGCAAAGTTCGCGGTCATGTCGAGGTTCCGGCAGATGTCACTGAGGATGCAGCGCGCGAGGCTGCGCTCAGCGTTGAGAACGTAGCCCGTTTTGTGGCCGGCAAATCCATTCGAAAATTCATTCTCATCCCCGGTAAACTCATCAATATCGTGGCCAACTGAGGAAGACCGGGTGCGCCTGCGCAGCATTGTTCTCAGCATTGTTCTGCTCACCCCGGGCTGTGGTTTCCATCTGCGCAGCTTCGATATGTCGAGCACCGTCTCAAGCGCCTATGTCACGAGTGATAAGCACAATTTCCTGACAGAACCCCTGCGTACTTCCCTGCGCCAGGCGGGCGTCGACCAGGCGCCGAGCGCGGGCGAGGCTGAGCTGGTCGTGCAACTCGTCGAGCAGCGCCGGGAAAGACGCAGCGTGTCCGTGACCAGTGCTGTGCTGGCGGCGGAATACGAGCTGACGTTGGGTGTGCGCTTCAGCGTATTGGGCGCCGGTGGCGGGCAGGACAAGGTACTCATCGAACCGCGCTGGGCGCAGATCACGCGCTTGTATCGGATCGATCCGAACAATCTCGTCGGCAGCAGCGAGGAACGGGCGCTGCTGGAGCGGGAAATGGTAAACGACCTGGTGCAGCAGGTGATACGCGCGCTCAATGCCGTCTCCCGGGAGAGCGAGGTTGCTTCTTAAACCGGCTGCCCTCGAGCAGCATCTTCGCGGGACGCTCGCGCCGATTTATCTTGTGGCAGGAGATGAACTGCTGCTGGTGCAGGAAGCCTGTGACGCGATTCTTGCCGCGGCGCGCGCGCAGGGATTTACGGAACGCTCTGTCCTGCACGTGGAACCGGCGTTCAACTGGCACGACCTGACGCAGAACGCCGCGAGCATGTCGTTGTTTGCGCAGCGGCGTGTGTTGGATGTCCGAGTCCCACCGGCCAGGCTCGATAAGCAGGCGTCCGAGGTATTGCGCGCCTATGTGGCTGCGCCGCAGGAAGATACGCTGATCTTGCTGCGCACCGAACGTCTGGAACGAAGCAAGCGCAGCAGCGCCTGGTTTAAAGCGCTCGAGGCAAATGGGGTGATTGTGCTGATCTGGCCGATCAGGTCAGCCGAGTTACCCCGCTGGCTGCAGGATCGATTTCGCAGCGCGGGGCTGGAACTCGAGCCGGCTGCGCTGACGTTTTTTTGCCAGCGGGTCGAAGGCAATCTGCTGGCGGCCATCCAGGAAATGGAGAAACTCAAGCTCGCCGATTTACCGCAGCCAATCGCGCTCGATGAGATTGTGGCGGTCCTCGAAGACGCTTCGCGGTACGACACATTCGAATTGCTGGATGCGGTATTTGGCGGTGATACGCAGCGCGTATCGCGCCTGGTTCGCGGCTTGCGGCAGGAGGGGGTTGCTGTGTTTGCGATTCTCGGTGCGCTGTCCGCACAACTGCGCAATCTGCTACCCGGTGGCCGTGTCCCCTATCAACGTCAGCACCTGATCGGCGGTTTCCTGCAGCGTCTGGGTTCCGAGGAAGCCATCGATCGCGTGTTGGCGCAGTGTGCAATCGTTGATCAACAGGGGAAGGGTCAGCTGCTCGGTGATGCGTGGTTGTCGCTGGAAAATCTGTTGCTGCGGCTGGCAGGCGCGCGCCTGCCATCGCTGGAAACTCAGCTGCCCCACCTGACCCGGCACTGAATTCTCACATGGGTCTCGCTCACGCTTCCTGCAGGTTGCTTGCCGGCGTTTTCTCAGGCGGCCTTACCGGCGTTTTCTCAGGCGGCCTCGACCAGCAAGCCACTGATGGCCCTGGGTAGCTGCGTGGTGATGATCGCCTGGCCATCGCTGAGCTGCTTGGAGCGCACCAGCACCCGGTAGCGACCATCCGGCGTCTGCATCTCGCCGATTCGTTCAATGGTGATCGCTTCGAGACGATTGTCCTTGACCGCATATATACGATCGTTTTCGTAGATCGACTGGACGGGGAGCGCGACCAGGTGGTCTTCTTCAGGCAGAGTCACAGACAGCTCCACCGTGCGGCCCAGGGCTGTGACAGGCGCGCCGGACTCTGGCTGCAGTGAGAAAAAGGCGTCGAGTCCCGACTGCCCCGGCCTGATCTGACTGGACAGACGGGACAGCGGCATGCGCAGCCCTTCGGCCGTCGTTGCGGTGATGCGCTGCGCACTGGTGAGGTTGGCGTGCAGCCGTGCAGCGTAACGGTCTGGCACCTGCACGCGCACTTCGAAGCCATCTGCATCGGCGATTTCCAGGAGCGGTGAACCGAGGTTCGAGCGGTCACCGCGGGCGACAAAAACCCCGAGAATCGGACCGTCGAAGGGAGCGGTGATGGTCGTCTTCTCCACGTCGAGCTCAGCTTGTGCCAGCTTCGCGTTTGCGCGGGCGATTGCGGCAAGCTGCGCGGCAAGTCGATTGGGGAAATCGGCCAGGGAGCGCCTATGCGTCTGATACTCGATATTGACCAGATTGGCCTGCGCCATGACTTCGTCGAGCAGCGACTGGCTGATCAGGCGTTCGGCAATGAGGTCTTCGTGGCGGCTGAGTTTATTCTGCGCCATTCGCTGCATGGACTGGAAGTGCGTAGTGGATTCTTCAACCAGGTCCTGCTCGATTCTGATCGAGCGTAACGCGGCTTCGAGTTGCGCAAGCTCCGCGCGCTGCTCGGCCAGGCGCAACTGCAGTTCCCGGTCGTTCAGCGATATGAGAGGTTGTCCGCTCTGCACCCAGTCGCCTTCTTTGACGTGAACCTGCGCGATCTCGGCATTGAGATCGGTCCGCAGCTGAGCGACGTTACTCGACTCCACGCGCCCGTAGGCTTTGAATGTGGGGTTCAACGCAGCAGGATGGATCTCAACCACCGACACCGGCCAGGCCTTTTCCGTGCGTTCCTGTGGTGTGGCGGTCGGCCCTGTGGCGAAGATTGATGCGCTCATCAGAAACGCGACGCTCAGGAAGGCAACACAGGCGGCAAACCTTTTGCCTGCGGGTGTGCTGGGTCGAAACTTTTTGAGTCTGTCGAGTACAGCTTTCATCGGGTGTCCTTCAATCATGCGCAAGATCGGGGGATACCCCTCGATCCTGCAACGAATGTAAAAGTCTGGAACTTGCGCGCAGGGTTTTCGCCTTGGCATCTTCGAGCAGCAGAATCATTGCCGGAATCACGATGAGTACCAGAAGTGTTGCAAAAGCGAGGCCGAAACAGATCGTGACGGCGATTGGCGCCACATAAAAAGCCAGCGAGGAAGCTTCGAACATCAGCGGCGAAAGGCCCGCAATGGTCGTCAATGAGGTGAGGATCACGGCGCGAAAGCGAGCTATCACCGCTCGCTCGAGTGCTTCACGGATGCTGAGACCGGCTTCGACGTCGCGCTTGAAGAAGCTGATCAGCACGATGGAATCGTTGACGACGATGCCGGTGAGAGCGAAGAACGCCAGCAAGGTCATCGCGCCGACGTCCCAACCGGTGATCCAGTGACCGATGACGGCGCCGGTAAAACCGAACGGGATGGCCATCATGATCGACAACGGCCACAGATAGGAGGCGAAAACCCAGGCCAGGATCAGGTAGATCAACACCAGGGTGAGCATGCCGCCCAGAGCCATCGTGGCCAGTATCACCTGGTCCTGTTCGGACTTGCCACCGAGACCGAAGGTGAGGTTGTGACTGTCGAGAATTTCCGGCAGCGCGGTGTCACGGATGTCTGCGACGATCGCGATGGCGTTGCCGATCTGGGGGTCCACATCAGCGTTGACGGAAACCGCCATTCGGGTATTGGTGTGTCGGATCACATCGATACCGCGGCGATTGTAGAGCACCGCGATGTTTGACAAGGGAACGAACGAACCTTCAGGAGTGCGGATCGGAAACTGCTGCAGTCGCGCAAGATCGTCCCGCTCCGCGTCGGGCAGCATGACCCGTACTTCCAGTTCGTTGTCGTTTTCGTTGAAGATCTGCACCCGGCTGCCGCTGTAGGCAGCACGCAACTGGCTGCCGATCGCGTCCGAGGTCAGCCCCAGAGACCGGCCGTTGGCGGTAATCTCGAAGATGATCTGCTCACGGCCATAGGGCAGGTTGTCCACGACGTTAGATACACCCGGGTACGCGGCCAGTCGGGCGGCGAGTTCTTCTGCGCCCTGCTTGAGCGCGTCGATGTCGTCCCCGCTGAGGATGAGCGTTATGTCCGCCTGGCCGTTGTTCTGGCCGCCATCCACCGACACGGTGAGTTGCTCCACATGAGCAGGCTTATTGATGCGTGCGCGCCATTGATTGACAAATTCCTGGGGTGCTACTGAGCGGCTTTCTTCGTAGGCGTAGGCGGCCGCGATGGAGCCATACTGTTCGCCCGTCATCCGATCCTCGTTGAATTGCGCGAGATTGTATTTGGTGACCCAGCCCAGCAGGTTTTTACTGTCGTTTGCGTGATGCACTGCGGCAAGCTCTTCCTCCACATGGGTCAGAAACGCCTGCTTGTCCGCGTCGCTGGCCGCGGATGAAAACTCGACGTTGGCCTGCAGGGACTCGATGTCGAAGCCCGTGACGAACGCGAAACCCACATGCTGGGAGAACAGCAGAGACAGTGCCACGATGAAGCCGCCGATGGCCGCGCAGACGGTCGCGCCAGGGTAGTCGAACGCACGGCGCAGAAATGGTAGAAATTTGCGATCCCTGAAACCAAAGAAGGCCGCATCAAAACGAGTGCGCCAGTTGTCGCTGGCTGGCGCAGTGACCTTCCCCAGGGTACGTGTCAAATGGCCCGGTAACACGAGAAAGCATTCGACCAGCGAGGCAATAATGACGCAGAGCAGAACGGTCGGCAGGGCGATGACGGCGGCTCCCATTTCGCCGCCCATGATGAGCAGCGGAATAAAGGCGGCCAGCGTGGTCAGCGAGGAAGTCACCACCGGCACCCACATGCGCCGAGCGCCGGCGATGGCCGCATCCCTGGGGGATTTTCCCTGCTCGAACTGGGTCACGGCGTCTTCGCCGACGACGATCGCGTCATCGACCACGATGCCGAGCGCCATGATGAAGCCGATCAGGGCGATGATGCTGATGCCGTAGCCGAAAACGAGGTGGAAAATCGCCAGCCCCAGCAAGAAACTCACCGGAATCCCCGCCATGACCCACCAGCCAACCCGGCCGTTCAAGAAGAGAAACAGTATGCCGATCACGAGGACGAGGCCGGATGCGCCGTTTTTGAAGATCATGTTCAATTGCGCGCCGAGCAGTCCCCAGACGTCGTTCAGGACGTTGATTTCGACTCCCGCCGGCAGGTTGGCGCGAGCTTCAGGCAACCAGTTGTCGACAATCTGATGCGCCAGATACGCGTCAGCCGCCGTGCTGCGCCACAGCGTCATCTCGATCGAGGGCTGGCCATTCTTGGTGACGATGGGCTGGCCGCGTTGCGGCCGCCGCACGACCTCGGCGATGTCGCCCAGGCGGATGACCTGATCGCCGGATTGGATCAGCAATCGCTCGAAGGCCAGCGGATCACGCCGCTGATCGAGACTGCGCAGGGCTCTGGAGCCCTGGCCGCGCCCGACGCTGCCGGCCGGTACGTTCTGCGACACCCGGGCGACTTCCCGGGCCAGTTCGTCGAGCGTGAAACTCATGGCCTGCAGACGCTGTCCGCCCACCAGCAGCGCAATTTCTTCGAGCGGCAAACCATCGTATTGAATGCCTTCAATGCCACGCTCGAGCAGGTGCTTTTCGAACGTCCGCACCAGTGGGATGAGTTCCCCCACCGCTCCGGGACCCGTTATCTGCAGGCTGACGATCGGCTCCAGGTCGATTGAGCGGCGGACTCTCGGGGGTTCGATGGCGGCAGGAAGATTGCGGATGTTATCGACGCGTTGCTTGACCTGATCCAGGGCCATGGTCATGTCTGCATCGTAGTTGAAGCGGGCGTTGATGAATGTGTAGCCGTTGCTGGTGCGCGAAGAGATTTCCTTGAGCTCGTTGAGCGTGCGCAGTTGCTGCTCGATCGGCGTGGTGACCAGGGTCTCCAGGTCTTCTGCGCTGGCGCCGATCCACTGCACCTCCACGTAGACCATCGGGTAGCTCTGGGGCGGGTCGAGCGACGAGGGCATGACGCGTATAGCCCAGAAACCCACCAGGATCATCATGATCATGACGAGATTGGCGGCAACCCGATGGTTGGCAAATTTTTCGATCAACTCTGACTCCCCACGGTGCGCGGCACCCCCTTCTTTTGTTGAAGAGTTGCGGACGGCCCAGGAACTATTCAGTTTCTAGTTCAGAAACCTCTCTGGAAAACTCTCTAGAAACTACCTTCAGAATCCGTGCCAACTTAGAGTCGTCTGCAAACGCCCGAAAGTTTTGCGGTGAGCGGTTTTTTTACGACAAGAGGTGGCTGATTTCGCTAATTGTTGGTGAAAGCAGCTGAACGGCTGCTGAAGCAGCTACATCCACTGAACCGGCGAGGGTTCAGTTGGCCTCTCAGTTGACGGAGGTTTGCGCGCTGCGGCCGAGCTCGATGACGGCAAGGCGATCTGAGTCGTTGTTGATGCGGGTCACTGAACCGTTGTCGGGAGCAAACAGGATCATCCGGTCATCGTCGCGGGCAGCACCCACCAGAACGTTGATGGCGATGAAGTGGCAGAACACCACACAGTCGCCCGCAAGCCGCTGGATGCAGTTCAACAGCTCACCGCGCCA